>ULKX01016519.1_pt1 | contig 10435 bp, 10 predicted proteins | sample 1951271 | NCBI WGS metagenome assembly ULKX01 (sample SAMEA4835512, study PRJEB28245) | human gut metagenome | biome: gut microbiome; material: fecal sample | place: Denmark | collected 2008 | reverse complement strand
TCGTCAAGAGTGGATATCTTTAACGCTTACTGTTAATCAAGCAATAATTGATCTTGGTGAGCATATAAGCTAATGTAAATGGTATAAGAAGTATGGCTTTATTATAAAGTAATTATTAAACTTATGGAGGTAAAAGAAATATATAAAGCAGTTGTGATTTAGTATTCACCGAAAGCAGAGAATATGTCCAAAAAAATCGAAGAAAAAGTTAATGAGATGTTGAATGATGGATATGTATTGGTAACGATTACGGAAACAACGACAGCGAAAGCAATTTTGATATTTAAAGAATAAAATGCTTTAATTCTTAATATTGTTAAAGATAAGCTATATCTATTAGAAGGTTGAATTGGATATGAATGTTGTAGCGATAATTATTTAATTGTTGATTATGCTCCTAGTTTTTGGATTCTTGGCATTTAGAATGCTTTTGATTAATCCATTGACTTTCATAAGCGGTTACCGCTAGAAATTTAGGAAGCATACATTACAAAACGCAACATAAAGAAGCAATAAAGAAAAAACTGGTAATAAGAAGATAAATATCATTTAATTTTATGCATGCCATTGATGTATTTAAGTCGATAGATCACGAGTTTCAAAATATAAAAGAAAAAGTAAAGTTCTGGCCTCTAGCATATGGTAAACTTAGATAACTGCTTTTGAAAATAAGTAATCAATTTTAAAAATGGTGAATTGAAGGAGTAGTAACATGATAAAAGCTATAAGGAAGAAAGAATCCGTTATAAAAGAGGTCATCATAAGCGAAGCAATTATATGGATGGTGGGACTGGCCTTGGCTATATTCGTTATAGCCTGGCCGAGAGAATACGCCTTGGATTTCTTCATGATGATAGAGCACATGCATATCGACAGGATATATCTCGGTCTTGCCATTATTATATTAACCTTGATCATTTCAGTTGTAATTTTCTTTTTGTTGGTCAAGGAAACAAGATGGAATAACCATAATCTAAACTTAGCACCTATAGAGTTATCTATTGATCAGATTATCATTAATAATTATGATGGCAAGGATATAATCGATGTTGATGAGATAGTTGAAATCAAGATAATGAATCATGACTCTGTGCTTCAAATTAAAACCAAGGACGAGAAAACACACCTTCCCGACCATTTGAAAAACACTAGGGAAGTGTATGAGTCACTCAAAAATACAATGGCTAGTGATTATCCATCAATAGAGTTCACTGATTCTACCAACAAGGGCTCAGAGAAGTGATTGATAATGGAAGCAGTGATGAAGAAAACTAATTTTTACTTTGTATTATCCTTTGTTTTTACGCTTTATTTTCAATAGTCTTCGTTATGGTTTGTAATCTCGATAGCAAATGAATATATTCCTGAAACAATCAAAATTATTATCAAAGTTAATAATGATAGAGTATCAATTGTGAGTTCAGTTCTAGAGTATATCTTTTTTATGGTTATATAATTCAACTTTATTCTTTTGTTGCGAGTATAAAACATTTAAAACTTAGTTTTTAATAGTGCTTGATTGTCTTTATTTGGAATAACTATTATTTTTGAATCGAATGGTAAAGCATTGTTTTCTTTTGAAATTAGAAAATAGCACTAAATCCAAACATAGAAGCTAAAAGATTTCTTTAAATTTATGTCTTCTTATTGATTTTTTTACTGAATTAGCCTATATTCTTCCCGCTAAGGGATTCGTTGGAAACGAATACCCGGGAGGATATAGCATTTATGAAAAAAGACATTCACCCAGCCTATTATCAGGCTACAGTCACCTGCACCACTTGCGGAACTTCATTTGTAGTTGGATCTACCAAGAAGAGCATCAATGTTGATACTTGTTCACACTGCCACTCTTTCTACACTGGTAAGGTCAACCTCAACTCTAAGACTGGACGTATTGATCGCTTCAACCGTAAGGCTGCAGCTGCCAAGAAAACAGAGTCTAAGTAATACACTTGAATAAACTAGACCACCTTTTAAAGGGTGGTCTTTTTATATTCAAAGTGAATTTGGTTTTAAGATTGTAAATGTTGAAAAAATATGTGGAATGAAATGGAGAAATGAATAGTATGAAAAAATATTTCTTGTATTTGATTGGTGCTTTTTGTTCATTACTAGCCCCTCTCTTATTGGTCTTTATAGCTCAGCCTTTCTTTCATATTGAAGGTGATATGTCTCATGGTGTTTTGAATGGCTATGATCAGCCTGGAAATTTAATTTGTATTGTTATTATTCCAAGTATCTTAATTGTAGTATGTCTTTTCTTCTCATATTTCTTATTGATTCATAAAAAGAGAATGAATAATATAAATATCGTTCTATCTTTAGTAGTTTCAATTATATTTACTATTGTAGAAGTGTTAGTATTAGCTTTGGGATCTTATATGGCTACTATAGAATTGCTCAATTATATGATTCCTACAATTGTCGGTTATCCTGTTGTTGCATTTAGTCTTTATTTCTTGTGGAAACAATACTCTTATTCTTTGAAATACCATAAAAACAAAGTGATAGAAGAAAAGAGAAAAAATGAAGTTTTATAAATAGAAAACTAGATTATTTTGAATTGGGTCTTAATTAGGAAATCCTAATTTGAAATATCAAATCTCAGCTTTTTTGGTAAATATGCAAATATTTATGAAAACGAAAAGTGCATATCTTTTTGACATACACTTATTCAAAGTATTTGATTCGACTATTAGTTTTACTTAGATCTATCTTTTCCGATGAAATCCCCATAAAGCGGAGTCGCTATATCAAATCCACCTGCAACTGCTAGAACTTGGCCTGTGATGTATTTAGATTCATCGCTGGCGAAGAATAATACAGCATTGGCTATTTCTTCAGGTAAAGCCATTCTATTTAAAGGAACATGTTTTAAGAACATTCCTTGGAATGCTTCGTTTATGTTTTGCTTTACGGCATCAGTTGCTGTAATTCCAGGTAGAACAGCATTACAACGAATGTTGTTTCTGGCTTCAGTTACTGAAATCAATTGAGTTAAATAGTTTATGGCAGCTTTTGAAGTTCCATAAGCTACTTGAGATAAATCTGGAACTTTACCTCCGATAGAAGAAATATTGATGATAGATCCGCCGTTTTTATCCATATACTTTAGTGCTGCTTGTGAAGTCATAAATACGCTTTTAAGATTGATACTTATCGTATCGATAAATACTTTTGGATCAGTATTTCTTAAGTCTCTATCTTTTGTAGGGTCACTAGTTCCAAAATTGTTGACCAAGATATCTATATGACCTTCTTTTTTACCTACTTCTTCTACTGAAGAAGAAAAGCTTTCTTCTTTAGATGCATCACAAAATACGGGAAATACTCTTTCCTGCCATTCTTTAGGAAACTGAGCTATTGAATCGTTAGCTCTTTGAATGTTTCTAACAGCCATATAGACTTTTGCACCTTCATTTAGAAATGATTTAACGATAGCAAATCCAATTCCTCTAGTAGATGCTGTGACTATTGCAACTTTTCCTTGTAATCTCATTTTTAACCTTCTTTCTATACTTTTTATAAGCAAAAGTATTATATCTTCTAATATAAGTAAATAAAGATAAAATAAAAACCACTCATTATGAGTGGTGATAATATCTAGGTGGTGGACCGTAAAGGACTCGAACCTTTGGCCCGCTGATTAAGGGTCAGCTGCTCTACCAACTGAGCTAACGGTCCATCGCTATTTAAGATAGCGGAAGTAAATATACACAAGTCGAAATAAAAATGCAATAGTAAATTTTAAAAAAATGAAGAAACATAATTTGAATTGCACTTATAAGGCTGAATTGTGTAAGATTCGTTGCTATTATAAAATTAAGTTATTGATATTATCTATTCATATATGTGTGTTAAATATTAAATAGACACAATCAGAGGACTAATACTTAAGGAGTTATAGAATCTATTAGGGCAAATTGTAAGTTAATTGTAAAGGAATTACATAAAAGCTAATATTTATTAGAAAATAGTCACAATTGAGCTTAATTTACTCGGTATGATAACAGATTAAATATTTAATTATTTAAAAGTATTTAATGAAAAATTAAATACAAAATTTAAAAGTGTTCATATTTTTCTTCTTCTTTTTTGCTAATCTAATTCAAAATTATAAAAAAATAGATATTTTTTCTAAGAAAAATCAATATATTGGAATTTCTTGAATTAAAAATAGCTAAGTTATATAAATAAAACCACGAAAGATTTTTCTAAATCTACGCAATGAAAGGATATTTTGAAAAAATGAAAAAATTTGTTTTGGCTTTTGGTATTCCTGTGTTGGCAGTCGCTTCTTTGATTGGATCTGGTTATGCAACATGGTATTTCAACAGTGATGTCTCTACTAATTATAAAGATATTGCATTAGAGCTTAAAGAAAAGAGGGTTGTAGGTGCTGAGTTCCAACATACTGCTGGGGAGATTAGTCTAGTTCTTGATCAACCAGATTACACTAAAACTGATGGAATGCCCACTGGTCGTAAGGGTGTTCATTTTGAAGGAACTTTCAGTGAGTCTTTGTTAGCAAATGATGGAGGTGCCAATTTGTTCGTTAAAGGAACTTCTTATACAGCAACTACTAAAATTACTATTCCTGCAGAAGTTGCTGAATATGTTAATTTCACATTCAATGATCAAACTTCCTCCGCTACTAACTTAACTCTTACAAAAGTATCTACATTAAAAGTAGTAAGCGAAGATCAAAGCACATTTGATGTTTTCAATATTTCTGAGGTGACTGTTGCATATACTACAAAAGAACCTAAAGATTCGGCTGGATATGACGCTATGCAGACCGCTCTAAAGAATCAAACCATTAGAATTAGCTTTGAAGCTAACATTGATACTAAGTAGTCTAATAATCTTTCAGTTTTAAGGGAGTTCTTATATGAAAAGGTACTACATGAAATCATTGTTATTTGGTTTTGTGGTACCTTTTTTTGCCATTTTATCATTATTTGGTGTTGGATATTCAACATGGTACTTTGTAAATGATGTGACTAAAGATAACATAACTATTTCTACCGATATAACAGGTGTTGCTGATTTTGGAAAGATAGTCATTAATGATAATGAAAATAGTGTAGAAGATATTAGTTCGTCTTCTTTGAATTCTAAAATGATTGTTGAATCTGATGGAATCCATTTGATTAATCCGTTTTATGTACATTATCTACTTCCGAAAGGAGCATTAATTTCTAGTGCAGGAAACGTACTTAAATTTAACTTGCAATTAACAGTTGATTCCGGATATGTAGCTGACAGCCAAATGTCTGTCAAAAATATTATTAATGTGTCCTATTTACCTTATTCACACAATAATAGCTCAGATCGGAATCATATTAATGTTGGTGAAAAGGATGTAGATGTAACAACACCAGCAGATAATACTAGAAGAACAGTAATTTATAATGGAATTCAGTGGCGACAAGATATTGAACTAGTAAGTTCTAAAGATGCTACTAAAGATCTTTACAACCAGTTTACAGTAAGCGATGAAGGCAGAGTTGAAGAGGATGGTCAATATAAAGTAGTGAGTCCGAGTGACTCTACTCTTAGAGAAGCTGATAAGGAAGCTGCTAAGGACACATTCGTCTTTTACTCTGGCAATCTATCTTTTAAATTTCCAAACGGCTTTAATATTACTGATAAATTAAATGATGTAGTTCAAATCTTTAGTAATGCAAATATTTCTTTTACTTTTTCAGTGTCGCTTTAATAAATAATAACAAGAAAGAAGGTATATATGGGTTTATCAACATTGGTACTGATTGTATCTGCAATATCATTGGTGTGTTTTGCAATTGTCTATATTTGTATCTTCTCCTTTTATTACTTTAATAGAAAGAAGTGTATAGAAAACAAATTAGAAGATAACGAAGTAATTAAGATTTTGGATAAAGATGTTGAGAAGTATGATAAAAAGAAAAATAAAAAACTATCTTTTATAGACACTTACTATAAGAGAAAAAAGAGAAAAAAAGTCGGGAATATTATTTCTAATAGTATTGTAGGGATATTCCTAGTCGCTCTCATAGGTTTCTTTGTCTGGGCTACTGTGATGAAGTCGAATGACCAGATTACTTATTTTGGAGATAAGACATATTTAGTTGTTCAGACTTCTTCTATGGCATCTATCAACGATAACAACAAGTATTTGAAAGATGGTAGTATAGATTCAAAAGATAAGATGAATACGAGAATATCTCAGTATGCTTTTATCGGAATCGATAAATTCAAATCCGAAGATCAAATAAAAGTATATGACATAGTAGCTTTTAGAATGGACGATAAGATAATAGTTCATAGAGTCTATTCTATATCTATAGGAGAAAAAGATGGGCATAAATTGTTCACCTTTAGAGGAGATGCAAACCCAGCCTCTATGTCGGGTGAAATTAATGTCACATCAGATAGAATAGTCGGAGTTTTTGATGGCTATCAAAATCAAGTGTTAGGATCTATAGTCATCTATATTCAATCTGGTACGGGATTGATTTCAATCTTTGCTATAGCAATAGTGTTGATGGTATATATCTTTTATTATGATAGAATCGATCTTAGACTTACTGATAGATATGAAGCCTTGATGAAGGAAAGATTTGGTAATAAAGCATCCCTTTGCATAGTTGTTACTTTTACTAAGCAAACATATATTCCTTATAGTGAAGAGGATATTAAAAGATAAAAGGAGGTTTGAATAAGATGAGAAGAAAAACATTATTAAATAGAAATGTTATTATTGTTTTGATGCTCTTCATCTTTTTGATGACCGCTTTTGTTTCTACTGCTTATTCTTTGTGGTACTTCCCTAATTCTGGAAATCCAAAGACAGTTAACGCTGATATGAAGGTGGATGATATAGAAGAAAACTTTAAAGATACAGGTAGTTACTTAAAAATCATAGATTGTAGAGATGGCGTGATTCCTAATGACACCGATTTTGCTATACAAAGCGAATCAGGATTCTTGGATAATTCAGAGAATTTCACCGATAATGGCAATATTTTCAGAGGAAAGAAAAATAGCGAAAATAACTATAACTATTCAAAGAAAGTATTTGGTGTTTCTTCTTCAGCAGTCAATGAATTATATAAATATCCGTTTAAAGGAGAGTATGTTTTAAGAGATTTTGTATCTCGTGTCTTTTATGGCTCAGGTACTATCATGACAGAAATTTACTTATATGATTTATTAAATTCCCAGTATAAGTTAGTAGATCATTTAACATACGAGAGCATTGAATTAATAAGAAATGGCACTAGTTCTGATGAATCATATTTTTCTACTAAATTTGAAGATTATAGGAAAAATATAGGATACTCTTTTTCTAAATCTAGAATACTATTTTTAGTCCCTAGAGATATTGAATTGATCAAAAATAAGCAGTCTGAAACTCCTAAGGTAGTTAGTGATTACAATATTTATTTCCATAACGAAGCTACAAGTGGCGACTACGATTATAGTAAATTAGATTATGTGTGGCTTTGGAATGATAGAACAGATTTTGGAGCTTCATTGCCTTTGAGCTCTGAGACTAAAGAAGATGGCAAGAGTTATAAATCATTGCATATTAATTATAGGACTCTTTATGAAGCTTACACTTACAATGATTTCAATGGCAAAGATTTCAATAGCAAAAATAAAAATAAAGCCGGGTTTATCATGACGCCTCAAACAGCACCTACAGGTATTATATTTAAGACGGAAGATGGAACAAATTTAGCTCCTAAAGACACTCATGGACACACTGAGTACTTAGCTCTGCCTTTACCTCCTATCAATTCCACTTCCTCACACTTTGATATTTATATTAATGCTGCAAAAGATGGCAAGTTTACAATCAGCACTGATCAAGATGTCGATCTTACAAAGAATAAGAACATAGTTTTCTATTCGGCCAGTGGTCTTGATCACTTATGGACGTGGTCTAAGAGTGAAGCTGATGCTCAACAAAACGTTGGACGTTGGATTTCATCCAATTATGTTTATAAATTTAACATGGCTGATTGCAAGAAGACTGTTTCTTGTTTCTCATACAATTATGGTGAAAAGTTTAATTTCTACAAGGAATGGAAAGGACCTTCGGCTGGTTCAAAGCATTTTTCTCCCGGATTTACTTTTGATAAAAATGAAGCAGGTGAAAAAATAGACTATAACTATGATTGGCTAGTTTTGGTGGACTACGCAGCTGGTAGTAAAACCGTTGATATAAATATCAGTGATTTGTTTAAAGGTACTTCTGAATGTACTTCCGTTTATTTGCTTGAAAAAAATAAAGAGGTTACTGTATATACGTCGAAGTCTGAGTTTATTACTGCATTGAATGATCTAAAATAAGTTCTAAATAAATACATATTATTTAAAGAAAATGTCTGCGGATTGCCGCAGACATTTTTATGTTAGGGCTTTTCATTCAATATGTTGCTTTTTCAATTACTTTTTTATTAAAAATTCTCTTTAAAGGCTTGACAAAACGCCCGGAACTGATATTATTATCAACGCACGAACGGGAGATGTTCGTATTTTTTATGCGACAAGTACGAAACGCCCGGAATCGTGGACATAAAATTAAGAGGGATAAGATAAATGCCTACAATTAACCAGCTTGTGCGTCATGAGAGACGCAGGCTCGTAAAGAAGTCCCTTTCTCCTGCATTGGGCAAGAGATGGGATTCTCTCAACAAGAAGATGAACAACACTCCAGCTCCTCAAAAGCGTGGAGTTTGCACCCGTGTCGGAACTATGACTCCTAAGAAGCCTAACTCCGCTCTTCGTAAGTACGCTCGTGTTCGTTTGACTAACAACTATGAAGTTACTGCTTACATCGGTGGAGAAGGACACAACCTTCAGGAGCACAAAGTTGTTTTGATCCGTGGTGGCCGTGTACGTGACCTCCCTGGTGTGCGTTACCACATCATCCGTGGTGCTCTTGAGTGCTTCGGTGTCGAAGGTCGTAAGCAATCAAGATCTCAATACGGAACCAAGAAGAATGGTGAGATCCAAAAGAAGTAAAGTTAGGAGTTAATGAACAATGCCTAGAAAGAATGGTTCAATCGAGAAGAGAGACGTACTTCCCGATCCTGTGTACAACAGCAAACTTGTTACTCGTCTCATCAACAAGATCATGAAGGATGGTAAGAAAGGTCTTGCCCAAAGAATCCTTTATGAGTCATTCGAAAAAGTAGAGAAGAAAACTGGCAAACCCGCCATGGATGTCTTCGGACTCGCTCTTGGAAACATCATGCCTGAAATCGAGCTCAAGGCTCGTCGTGTCGGTGCTGCTAACTACCAAGTACCTGTCGAAGTCTCTGCTGACCGTCAGGTTACTCTTGGACTCCGTTGGCTCGTCAACTATGCTCGCCTCCGTAATGAGAAGACCATGGTAGACAAGCTTGCTGGAGAAATTATCGACGCTGCAAATGGTGTCGGTGGTGCTGTAAAGAAGAAGCAAGATACCTTGAAGACTGCTGAAGCCAACAAGGCCTATGCTCACTACCGCTACTAGTCGTCCTAAGACTCAAAATATAGAGAGGAAACCATAAAAATGGCTAATAAGGAAGACTCAAACGTACAGTCGTTTGAAGCTATTGCCGAGGACCACGTTCGTAATATTGGAATTATGGCCCACATCGATGCCGGTAAGACAACTACATCTGAACGTATTTTGTTCTATACCGGACGTACCCACAAGATTGGTAATATCGATGATGGTAATACTTCACTCGACTTCATGAAGCAGGAGCAAGAGCGTGGTATCACTATTCAATCCGCTTGTACTACCTGTCTTTGGAAGGAAAGAACAACTCAGGAAGAGTATCGTATTAACTTGATTGATACTCCGGGACACGTCGACTTTACAGCTGAAGTCGAGCGTTCACTTCGTGTTTTGGACGGAGCTGTTGCTGTTTTGGATGGAAAGAACGGTGTTGAGCCTCAAACTGAAACTGTTTGGAGACAGGCTGATAAATACAACGTTCCTTCAATCGTTTATGTCAACAAGTTGGATTCTATCGGATCTGATTTCGAGATGTCTTTCCACTCAATCAAGGAAAAGCTTGGTGCAACCGCAATTGCTATTCAGTATCCTTTGGGAACTGAGAAGGAATTCTATGGTGTCATCGACTTGGTCAAGATGATAGGATGGAAGTGGGTTAATGAAGTAGATCCTAGAACTAACTCCATTCCTGCTCCTACTCAGATTGAAATTCCTGCTGAGTATATGGAGAAGGCCCAAGAGTGGCGTCAAATGATGTTGGATGAATTGGCCAACAACGATGACGAAATCATGATGGAAGTTCTTGAAGGAAAAGAACCTACTGTCGAAGAAATTCAGGCCGCTTTACGTCGTGGAACCATTTCTCACAAGTTCCACCCTGTTCTCGCTGGAGCTTCATTCCGTTCTAAAGGTATTCAAACATTGCTCGAC
>ULKX01004270.1_pt1 | contig 10452 bp, 8 predicted proteins | sample 1951271 | NCBI WGS metagenome assembly ULKX01 (sample SAMEA4835512, study PRJEB28245) | human gut metagenome | biome: gut microbiome; material: fecal sample | place: Denmark | collected 2008 | reverse complement strand
TCCGAAGCCGCCGAAACCAGCACCGCCCTGGCTGCTGCGGGAACGGCCGCCGCCAAAGAGATTTTCGAAGAAGCTGGAGAATCCACCTCCGCCACTTCCGAAACTGCTGAAGTCGAAGCCCTCAAACGGATTGCCGCCAGCGCCACCGGCACTGCCGCCACCAAATCCACCACCACCGAAGCCACCGGCGTTCTTCCAGTTCTCGCCAAACTGATCGTATTTGGCACGTTTATCTGGATCTGACAACACCTCATACGCCTCGTTCAAAGCCTGGAACTTAGCCTTAGCCTTCGGGTCGTTAGGGTGCAAGTCAGGATGAAACTGCTTAGCTCTCTTACGATAGGCTGCTCGAACATCCTTCTGAGGAATGTTCTTGTCAACACCAAGAATTTTGTAATAATCTACGAATGCCATATTCTTATACCTCCTATTTTTAATTATTTTTTGAATTATCCAACAAAAAGTATGCCGTAATTGCCAACTTTTTTGTACTTTTGCAGAGTAATAATAACTTTTTAGTAATATGAAACAAGTATTTGCAGCGCTCTTGCTGGCGCTTACCATCAACTCACCCACTATGGCACAGCAACGTACCGTAAAACTGAGAGTGATCGAAACGAGTGACGTCCACGGTTCCTTCTTCCCTTACGATTTCATCAACCGGAAGCCAAAGGCAGGTACTCTGGCTAGAGTTTCTTCCTACGTCAACGACCTTCGAAAGACGTATAAGGACAATGTTATCCTCCTGGAGAATGGCGACATTCTGCAGGGACAGCCCACCTGCTACTATTATAATTATGTGAACACCCAGGCTCGCAACGTGGCTTCGGATGTAGTCAACTATATGAAGTATGATGCGCAAGCGTTCGGTAACCATGATGTTGAGACCGGTCATCCTGTTTACGACAAATGGATCAAGGAGTTGAACTGCCCTGTTTTGGGAGCCAACATCATCGACACCAAGACTGGCGAGCCTTACGTCAAGCCTTACATCATCCTGAACCGCGAGGGTGTGAAGGTTGCCGTGCTCGGCTTGCTGACTCCAGCCATTCCTAACTGGCTGACAGAGAATCTCTGGAGCGGTCTCCATTTCGAGAACATGGTGACCAGTGCCCGGAAATGGATGAAGCACATCCAGGAGAACGAGAAGCCGGACGTGGTAATCGGCGTCTTCCATAGTGGTAAGGACGGTGGAATCGTTACCCCTGAATATGAAGAGGATGCTTCGCTCAGAGTTGCAAAGGAAGTGCCAGGTTTCGACATAGTACTCTTTGGCCATGACCACACCCGATGCAACGAGACTGTTACCAATGTGGAAGGCAAGCCTGTTATTTGTCTCGACCCTGCCAATAACGCCCTCTCCGTAGCTGATGCAGAGATTACTCTGACCCTCAACAAGAAGAAGGTGAACGGTAAGAAGCAATATGTAGTGACTGACAAGAAAGTGGTAGGAAACCTTGCCGATGTGACAAAATGTCCTATTGACGAGGAATTCATGAAGACTTTCGAGCCTCAGATTGCAGAAATCAACCAATATGTGGGCAAGCAGATTGGTACTTTCAAGAACACCATCCACAGCCGTGAATCGTTCTTCGGAAGCTGCGCCTTCAATGATTTCATCCTCAACCTGCAGCTCGAAATCACCAAGGCTGACATTGCCTTCAACGCTCCGCTTCAATTCAATTCCACCATCAACGCTGGTCCTGTCTACGTGAGCGATATGTTCAACCTCTATAAATATGAGAATCAGCTCTACGTGATGCGCCTCACCGGTGAAGAGATTCGCAAGCATCTGGAGATGAGTTATGACCTTTGGGTGAACACCATGAAGAGTCCTGACGATCATCTGCTTCTGCTCGACACCCAGACCAAGGGCGATCAGCAGCGCCTGGGCTTCAAGAATCTCTCCTTCAATTTTGACAGTGCTGCCGGAATCGACTATGAGGTGGATGTTACGAAGCCAGACGGAGAGAAGGTGAAGATTCTGCGCATGAGCAACGGTCAGCCTTTCGATGAGAAGAAATGGTACAATGTAGCCGTAAATAGCTATCGTGGCAATGGTGGCGGAGAGCTTCTCACTCGTGGCGCCGGAATTCCAAAGGACAGTCTGGACAGTCGAATCATCTACCGCAGCAAGCGCGACCAGCGCTACTACCTGATGGAAGCTATCGAAAAGATGGGCACTATCGAGGCTAAAGCCAACAACAACTGGAAGTTTGTTCCGGAAGCATGGACCAAGCCTGCTGCCCAGCGCGACTATGAATTGCTGTTCGGCAAGGAAAAATAACTGAACTTTCGCAAGTTTCTTCCCACACGCCGGTGACCGTTGGCTCAGAGCGTGTGGGACTAACTTGCGAAACTTGAGAAAAAATATATTATGAAGTATTGGTTTATATTTTGCAAGAGTGACATCTTGCTGGAGAAGAGAGAAGACGGAACCTATACGATTCCATGTAGTGAGGAATGTCCGATAGAGACAAAGCCCTGGACCCACATCCTCAACATCACTCCGATGGAGGACGGAACGGAGGTGAAAACCTTCACCATTCCGGAACCCGTCACAGACCATCCGAAGTTCGAGATGTGCGGTCTGCGCCCCAGTTTCTATAAGCTCACACCTGAGCTTTATCAGAAGGCTGGCAAGTGCCAGGAACTGAACTACTGGGACATGAACACCCATTTCTGCGGCGTCTGCGGCGCTCCGATGCAGATGGCAACCGACATCAGCAAGAAATGCACCCAGTGCGGCAAGCAGGTCTGGCCATCTCTCGCCACCGCCATCATCGTGCTCATCAAGAAAGGCGATCAGGTTCTTCTCGTTCATGCCCGCAACTTCAAGGGCAACTTCGATTCTCTCGTAGCCGGATTCGTAGAGACGGGCGAAAGTCTGGAAGAAACCGTGCATCGCGAGGTGATGGAAGAGACGGGACTTACCATCAAGAACGTGAAGTATTTCAGTTCCCAGCCATGGCCTTATCCAAGTGGACTGATGGTGGGCTATACGGCAGAATATGTGGATGGAGAAATCCACCTGCAGAAAGAGGAACTCTCTCGCGGCAAGTGGTTTAGCAAGGACAACCTCCCTATCCTTCCTGAGAAATTATCCATTGCCCGCCGCCTGATTGACGCCTGGCTGGAGGGCAAGATTTAATAGTTGAACGCAACAAAAAACTTTTGTTCTGAACAAGAAACAAGAATGCAACAAGAGATGAAAGAGAAACTTTGGAATGCTAACTATGTGAAGGTGATGACGACCAATTTCTTGCTCTACTTCGCCTTCTATCTTCTCACCCCGTTGCTCCCGCTCTATCTGAGTGAGACCTTCGGGACAACGAAGGATGTAATCGGCATTGTACTGAGCGGATATACTGTGGCAGCCCTCATCGTCCGCCCCTTCAGCGGCTATGTGGTAGACGGGTTCTCTCGAAAGAAAGTATTGATGATCTGCCTGACAGCCTTCGCCATCTTCTTTGCAGGATACATTGCTGCCAGCACCATCCTGATGTTTGCCATCTGCCGAACCCTGCATGGCGGACCGTTTGGCGCCGTAACCGTTGCCAACAGTACCTGCGCCATTGATGTCCTGCCTGCCAGCCGCCGCAACGAAGGCATTGGCCTCTACGGACTGAGCAACAATTTCGCTATGGCAATAGCTCCGTCTGTCGGAATCTATCTCCATAATATGGTGGGCAGTTACATGGTACTGTTCTGGATTGCCTTCATCGTAGCCATCGCTTCGGTGGTGATTGCCGGAACGGTTCATCTGCCGGAGAAGGAAATCGTCAAGAACAAGGAGAAGCTGTCCCTGGACCGTTTCTTCCTGACCCGTGCCTGGCTGCTCGCCGTCAACATCTGCATGTTTGGTTTCTGCTGGGGTGTTCTGAGCAACTATCTTGCCATCTACAGCAAGGAAGAACTCGGCATTACTGGCGGAACGGGAACCTATTTTGCCATTCTTTCGATGGGCTTGTTCCTCTCCCGCTTGCAGGGGCGTAAGGCACTGAGCAAAGGAAAGTTAACGCAGAATGCAGCCGAAGGAATGCTGATTTCGCTGGTGGGCTTCATCATCTTCGTCGCCATCAAGCATCCAGTAGCCTATTACCTCTCAGCCGCACTCATCGGTCTAGGCAACGGTCATCTTTATCCTGCCTTCCTGAATATGTTTATCAATGTGGCGCGCCACGACCAGCGAGGCACAGCCAACAGCAGTATTCTTACGGGTTGGGATTTGGGATTCGGAATCGGTTGTCTGCTCGGTGGTGTTGTGGCAGAGCATTTCAGCTACAACGGAACCTTCTGGATGGTAGCCATCGAAAATGCCGCAGCCGTCGTTCTGTTCTTTGCCGCCTCTAAAAGCTTTTTCGAGAAACGGAGAAGAGTGGAATAGAATTTTAGAAAAAATGTTCCGTGAGAAAACGGAAAAGAAACAAAAAAATGAGGGTGTGCCATCAACAAGATGATGACACACCCTCAACTGTTTTCCAATGCTGTGTTCAGCTTAGAATGGAAGATCGTCAGCGCTTCCACCTGCTGCAGGAGCTGCTGGCTGAGCTGGAGGGAATGGAGCAGTAGCACCTGCTGCAGGAGCAGCTGCAGGAGCTGGCTGAGCAGGAGCTGCACCCATAGGAGGGAATGCTGAAGCACCAGGCTGCATTCCACCCATTGCGCCAACAGCGTTAGGATCTACGCGCTGCACATTCCATGCTTTGATGCTGTTAAACCAACGACCCTGATACTCGTGAGCATCAATATCGAAGGAAACCAAAATCTCTTCACCACTCTGAATATTGAACTGAGCCATACGGTCTGCGCCAAAAACATCAAAGCACAACTTCTTAGGATATGCTTCGTGAGTTTCGATAACATAAGACTGAGCCTTCCACTCGCCTCTCTGAGATACGCCGCTTCTTTCTGGTAAAACGGCAATAACCTTTCCTTGTAATTCCATATTAATATTTTAAAGTTTTTATAGATTCAAACGATTCTGACTGCGAAATTACTAAAAATAGTTCTAAAACTCAAACTTTTATCCAATTATTTTTGTGTATGAACAATATTTTTTGTATTTTTGTGCTCAATTAAGCGATTATGCTAAATTAAATAGGTGAATAAGAAAAATAAAAAATTAATTTAAAATAAATACTCATGAGATTTACAGTTTCAAGTTCTGCATTGAGCAACAAGCTCAACATGCTAGCCAAGGTAATCAGCAGCAAGAATTCCTTGCCTATCCTTGATTGTTTCCTTTTCCAGGTAGCAAATGGTGAAATGACAGTTACTGCCAGTGATAGTGACAATATCATCAAGAGCACCATCGAATTGGCAGACAATGACGGCGAAGGCGAATTCTGCGTTCCTAACAGAGTTATCCTCGATGCGCTCAAGGAATTGCCTGAGCAGCCTCTCAACTTTGATGTTAACACGGAGACCTTTGCTATCAAAATCGTTTACCAGAACGGTCTTTACAACTTCACCGGTCAGAATGCGGAAGATTACCCTCGCACACAGAGCATGAACGAGGCTTCTCATTTCATCGCCCTTCCTACAAACGTGCTGATTGACAACATCTCACGTTCTCTCTTCGCTACGGCAAACGATGAATTGCGCCCTGTAATGAACGGTATTTATTTCGACCTCACTGCCGATGCTCTCGCCATCGTTGCCAGCGACGGCCATAAGCTGGTGCGCAACAGAAACTACACCATCAAGAGCGAGACTCCAGCTTCATTCATCCTTCCTAAGAAGCCAGCTTCCCTGCTCAAGGCTATCCTGACAAGAGACAGCGATGACGTGGAAATCAAGTTTGATGACCGCAGTGCCGAAATCCTTTTCGCTGACGGCGAGATGAGATGCAGACTCATTGACGGTCGCTATCCTAACTACAACTCCGTGATTCCTAACAATCCTAACGAGGTAACCGTAGACCGCAGGGCTCTCATCAGCGCCTTGCGCCGCGTAATGCCTTTCGCCAGCGAGAGCAGCCAGCTGGTTCGTTTCAGCATCGAATCAGGCAGAATGGAGGTTTCTTCTGAGGATATGGACTTCTCTACATCAGCCCGCGAGCAGATGTCATGCGAGTATGTGGGCTCGCCAATCAACATCGGTTTCAAGGGCAGCAGCCTGAACGAAGTGCTCAGCAATATCAATGGCGACAACATCATCCTCCAGCTCGCTGACCCTAGCCGTGCCGGAATCATCGTTCCTGCAGAGCAGACTGAAAACGAGGATGTCCTCATGCTCATCATGCCTATGCTCCTGAATGACTAAGGAGCAGCAGGCTTAACTGAATCGTCAGACAAATATTTTTAATAGAAAAATGAAACTCAACTTAAAGAAGCCTTTAATCGTGTTCGACCTTGAAACAACAGGTCTGGACATGGTGAAGGACAGAATCATTCAGATATCATACATCAAGGTTAGTCCGGACGGAACAGAGACAAGAAAGAACCTCTTCGTCAATCCGGAGAAGGAGATTCCTGCAGAGGTCGTAGCCCTCACAGGCATCAGCAACGAAGACGTCAAGGACGCTCCTACCTTCAAGCAGCTGGCTGCCACACTCGACAAGGAGTTTACCGGCTGCGACTTTGCCGGCTACAATTCCAACCATTTCGATATTCCGATGCTCGCAGAGGAATTCCTCCGTGCCGGAATCGACTTCGACTTCAGCAAGTGCCGCCTCATCGATGCTCAGACCATCTTCATGAAGATGGAGCGCAGAAACCTGGCTGCTGCCTACAAGTTCTTCTGCGGAAGAAAGATGGAAGAAGATTTCGAGGCTCATAGAGCTGACCAGGATACAGAAGCCACCTACCGCGTGCTGATGGCTGAGCTCGACAAATATGCTCCAGGCGTTCAGGACGAACCGGAGCGCGTGCTCAACAACGACATGGACGAGCTGGCTGCCTTCTCCAAGCAGAACGACAATGTAGACTTTGCTGGCCGCATCGTATGGCAGGAAGTGAAGGATGCTGACGGCAATGTAATGACCGATGAGAAGGGCGAGCCTCTGAAGCATGAGGTCTTCAACTTCGGCAAATACAAAGGCTGGGACGTTGGCGAAATCCTGACCCGCGACCCAGGCTACTTCACATGGGTTCTGGGCAGCGACTTTACCAACAATACCAAGCAGGTACTTACCCGTATTCGCCTCCGTGAATACAATAAGCGTATGGGGAAATAGGAGAATGTTGAAAGGAAAGAAAATAGTACTGGGCATTACGGGCTCCATTGCAGCCTATAAGTCCTGTCTCATCATCCGCGGGCTCATCAAGAAAGGCGCTGAGGTACAGGTGGTCATCACGCCAGCCGGCAAGGAGTTCATCACTCCCATCACCCTCTCTGCCCTCACCCATAAGCCCGTGGTGAGCGAGTTCTTCTCGCAGCGCGACGGAACATGGAACTCTCATGTTGACCTCGGACTCTGGGCAGACGCCATGCTCATTGCTCCCTGCACCGCCTCTACGATGGGGAAGATGGCTCACGGCATTGCCGACAACATGCTCATCACCACCTACCTCTCCATGAAGGCGCCGGTCTTCATTGCACCAGCCATGGACCTGGACATGTACAAGCATCCATCCACTCAGGCTAACATGAAGACCCTCCTGGACTATGGCAATCATATCATAGAACCGGAAGTGGGATTCCTTGCCAGCGGACTGGAAGGCAAGGGACGCATGGAAGAACCCGACATCATCGTGGAGTATCTGGAACGATTCTTCAGCGAACAGGAAGACCTGAAGGGCAAGAACGTGATGATTACTGCCGGACCTACCTATGAGAAGATAGACCCGGTGCGCTTCATCGGCAATTATTCTTCCGGCAAGATGGGATTCGCCCTGGCTGAGGAATGCCTGCGCCGTGCCGCCAACGTAACTCTCATCGCCGGTCCCGTAGCGCTCTCGTGCAGTCCAGGAATCAACCGCATCGATGTGGAGAGCTGCGAAGAGATGTATCAGGCCTCTACCCTGGCTTTCCAGCAGGCAGATGCAGCCATCCTCTGTGCTGCCGTTGCCGACTTCAAGCCGAATGCCGTTGCCGACAGGAAAATCAAGCGCGAGAAGGACGACCTGGAATTGCGCCTCGTGCCTACGCACGATATTGCTGCTGCCCTGGGACAGATGAAGCAGAAGAACCAGCGAATCGTGGCTTTCGCCCTGGAAACCAATGACGAGGAAGCCAACGCACAGAAGAAGAGACAGAAGAAGAATGCCGACTTCATCGTGCTCAACTCCACCCGCAATCCGGGAACCACATTCCGCACGGACGACAATCAGATAACGATTATCTCAGAAAAGGGCAAGAAAGAATATGAGAAGAAACCAAAGACTGAGGTGGCTAAAGACATCATCAACGAATTGGCAAAAATCCTGTAAGTGGATGAAAGCTGTCTGTATGGTATGGATTCTGTTCTGTACCGTACAGACAGTTTCTGCGCAGGAGCTCCAGGCCAAGGTCACGATCAACCACGCCCAGATTTCGGGCACGGACAAGAGCGTCTTCGAAAGCCTGCAGCAGACTCTGGAGCAGTTTCTCAACGACCGCCAATGGACCCATCTGCAGTTTGCCAGGAAAGAGCGCATCGTCTGTAATTTCAACATTACGGTAAGCAAGTATGATAAAGATGCAAACATGTTTACATGCAAGGCGCTTATCCAGGCTAACCGACCGGTCTATAATTCGGCCTACACCACCACCATATATAATAATGTGGACCAGAACTTCACGTTCAAGTTTGCCGAGTTCGACCAGCTGGAGTTCAACGAGCAGCAGATAGACAATCAGCTGACCGCTCTCTGCGCCTATTATGCCTATCTCATCATAGGTCTTGACCTCGACACGTTTGCGCCCAAGGGTGGCGAAGATGTGCTTCAAAGATGCATGAACCTTGCCAACAACGCCCAGAACCTCAATTATCCGGGATGGAAGGCATTTGCCGATTCCAAGAACCGCTTTGCCATCATCTCCGATTATCTGGACGGCGCCATGGAACCTTACCGCCAGCTGCAGTATGATTATTACCGCAAGGGGCTGGACGAGATGGCAAACAACGTGGAACGAGGCCGGGGCGAGATTACTACGGCTCTTACCACCCTTCTCCGGAAGGCGAGGGAAAACCGTCCGCTCAGTCTGCTGCCGCAGATATGGACTGATTACAAGAAGGATGAGCTTGCCAACATCTACAAGGGTCATGGAACCCAGAAGGAGAAGGAAGCCATCTACGAACTTCTCTTCAGCATCAACCCGTCTCAAAGCGCTTTCTGGGACAAGATAAAGGAATAAAGCCCCCGGCTTTCTGCCAGGGGGTAGAAAAAGATTTAATGAATTATGCTCAAGCAACTGTATATTAGAAACTTTACGCTCATAGACGAACTGGATATAAGACTGTATCCAGGCTTCTCTGTCATCACTGGCGAAACGGGTGCAGGCAAAAGCATCATCCTCGGAGCCATCGGCCTGCTGCTGGGCAACCGTGCCGACAGCAAGGCCATCAAGTCGGGCAAGGACCGTTGCGTGATTGAGGCTCATTTCGACCTCTCCAGATACGACATGAAGGGTTTCTTCGACGACAATGACATCGATTTTGATGCAGAAGACACCATCATCCGCCGTGAACTGACCAGTGCCGGCAAGAGCAGGGCTTTCATCAATGACACTCCGGTTCCCCTGACCAAGATGAGAGAACTGGGCGAACAGCTGGTGGACATTCATTCGCAGCATCAGAACCTGCTGCTGCAGAAGGAAGATTTCCAACTCAACGTGGTAGACATCCTGGCTAAGGATGCAGCTCAGATCAAGACCTACCAGGCTGCCTATCAGCAATACCGCTCAGCCCAGGCTGAGCTGGAACGGCTGGAGCAGGAGCTCAACAGAAACCGTGAGAACGAGGAGTTCATGCGATTCCAGTATAAGGAACTCGACGAGGCGCATCTGGAAGCAGGCGAACTTGAGCAACTGGAGCAGGAATCAGCGACCCTGAACCATTCGGAAGAAATCAAATCAGCTCTCTACGAAGCCGACCATTCGCTTTCGGGCGATGAGGGAAGCATCATGCAGCTGCTGCGCAATGCCAGCAACAGCATCAGCGACATCAGGGAGGTCTACCCCGAAGTGGCTGATCTTTCCGACCGCCTGGATTCCAGCTACATCGAACTGAAGGACATTGCGCAGGAAATCAGCCGAAGCCTGGACCGGATAGATTTCGACCCAGCCCGCCTGGAACAGCTCAATTCCCGACTGGATAAACTCAACGCATTGCTGCAGAAATTCCATGTAGAGACCGTAGAGGAACTCATCGAAAACCGCGAACGTCTGGCTCAGCAGCTGGACCATATTGACAATGGCGATGAGGACATCAGGCTCATGCAGAAGGAAGTAACCGACAAGCAGCTCAAGGCATTGTCGGCAGCCTATGCACTGACGAATCTGCGCAAGAAAGCCGCCAAGGCAATC
>ULKX01010486.1_pt1 | contig 10681 bp, 8 predicted proteins | sample 1951271 | NCBI WGS metagenome assembly ULKX01 (sample SAMEA4835512, study PRJEB28245) | human gut metagenome | biome: gut microbiome; material: fecal sample | place: Denmark | collected 2008 | reverse complement strand
CAACGTCTTTGAACGGACATTCAACGTCTATGAACGGAGATTTTATCTAAGTATAAATGTTTCTTTTCTTAGTTGAAAGAACTGTTTTAGTAGGTTAAAATAGGCTAGGATACCATATGAGTGCAAAGGTACAAAATCAAATCGAATACACAACTTCTAGAACATAAAATATTGGATATTAATAACTTATATAATAATCGTCCAGACTAAACGGGACACTAGTACAGATTTGAGTGAAGCTAAGAATCAAGAAATCCACAGCTGGCATGTTAGCCTGCTGTGGACTCTCTGTTATTTTACCCTGAAATTATAATAAAAGTGTAAGCATCCTTATAATATTGTCTTAGTTATCAATTATTTTCTTACTTATCAATCGTAATGGCATCGCTTTGTAGCGGCCTGTGTTATTACCATTACTGCCACTCACGAAACTGATGTAGGTATGGGTTTTTCCCTTCACCTTCACAACACCATAATAGAACAGGCCTTTCACCTTCAGGCTTTCATCTCCACCCTCTGCTAATTCGTATTTGTTTGCCATATCTATCGTTGAATTCTCTTGTTTGTTTTACAACACGAAGATAAGTGAATTCTTCGACATGACAAAAATCCTGGGCAACTTTTTGTTGCCCAGGATATTATAAAAGTTAAAATTTATAGTGTTGCGGAATGAAGGAAATATAATTATTCGAAATATGTGTCGTAAACGGTAAATTCTCGTTTGCCTTCCACTAGTATCTCTTTGCCTATCTTTTCGCCAATCCATCCATTGTCCTGTCGGAAACTGATGTACAACTGTTTGCCAATCGATTCCAATATCCGTTCAGGGTCGATCATATCGTAGTAGATGGTAGTCTCAGAGCCATCCGATATCATCTCACCGTTAGGTTTGTTCCTGTATTCATCTTTATCTGTATGTATGTAGATATACAGTGGACCCTTGCTATTTCTTTTGTCGTGTATCGTTAGTCGGTTTTTGTCGAGCACGGCACTGCTCGATTTCACGCATCGGGTGTTCAAGTATTTATACACACCGATATTCATTAAGTTGCTGCCCCCTACATACCTAACGCTTATCATGCTTTTGCTACCACTCGACAGGCGCGCCACATTGTACCAATAGCCATATTCGGGGCTGTTGAAATCGAAGCCTTGGTTGCCCGAAACGATGGTAGCCGACCAATAGTAGCCTATCGATGGGTTGGTCACCTCATATCCGTTGTTCATGCCTCCACGGGGGAACCGTATGCTTTTGCTTTGGGCGGTGGTGGCAGCCGGCAGTTCGACAGACTGGTAGGTGGTGCCGTTGCTAGTGGTGCGTGTCACCAGAGTCATTTCAGGTGTCAGTTGCTTCCACAGTGAGGCGGTAGGTATAGAGAAGCCCGGAGGACAGATGTCGGCCATATCCGAGGTCTTGTCTCCCTTTTTTATGCGATAGTAGCCTCCGGGGTCGTTCACAGAAGCTGCCCCTAGGTTTCGGTCGAGCATCTTCACACCTTTTTCACTCTCTATCAGCTCATAGTAGTACCATCCCGTTGTGTTGGTTCGGTTGCTTGCCGGCTGATAGGTGTTCTTTTCCTCCCAGAATATGCCCGTATGGTAGATGTCGTATATTATTTTGTGCCCATCTTTGGTTGTTATGGTGAATCGTCCGGTCCATACGCTTTCGTCGTTCGGGTCTTTGGCCTTGATGGTGTAGACACCACCATCGGCTTTTACCTCGGCTTTTTCCTCGACTGCCTTGTCGACCTCGTAAGAGTCTCCGGTTTTCTTCTCAATGGTATAATGGTAGTTGTTTTCTCTACCTATGCCCAGTTGCAATCCATTGTTGCGCTCTGAGGTTCCGCCCATGGCTGTGCGTGATGTACCATTCACCTCGTTGGAAATGAAATTGATGTAGTCTCGTCCGTCTTTACCGTCGCCTTGCAGTCCGTAGATTTTTGTTACTCGGTCTTTTTTTAAGTTGCTACCTTTCTGCACTATCACGATGTTGCGTTTCAGTACGCCGAAAGTCACGGTAAGTTTGGTTTGCCTTATTTCCTCACTGGGATTCTTGGCGCAGGTGAAGGTCAGTTTGTAGCCTTTGCCTGCCGAAGAATAGCTGGGTGAAGAGATGGCTGTTCCTTTATCTGTGCTGACGTCTGTCAGCCAGCTGTCTGTGGGTGTGCTGAGCTTAGGCGTAATTTTTTCAGCATTTACACCGGCGCCCCACATAGTGACGAAGTAAGCCTCTCCGCCACTGTATGTCTTCGCATCGGCCTCTACCCACACGGTATCGCAAGTGCCTAGTTCGTAAGCCCCGTTGGATATGAGGTTGGTCACCTTGAAATTGTAGTCTTTTATCTCTACCTTGATGTTGCCTGCCGGGGCATTCAGAGCTTCTTCTTTAGAGCCGTAGCCTTCACCTGTGGCGGTTACGGTCATCTTGTAGTGGTGGTTGCGCAGCAGGGGCAGTTTGCTGCCCGTCCCATCAGTCCCATCAAGAAAGTTGGCCGTGTAGTATTTCCCGTTTGCTTTGATTACTATGCGCGAGTCGACCGTTGCAGGGGTTTCGAAGAGATAAAGCTCGGCGGGGTTGGATTTGTCGCAATCGCCTATCGTTTTGTTCAGCTCGTCTCCGGCCGGTTCGTTCGTGTTTCCGTCAGTATAGTCCTTGGGAGCGATACTGCCTTGGTTGGCCGTTTGGGTGATTTCCCAACCCGATATCACGAACTTATCTTTTATCGAATCTGCTTTGTTCAGAGTGGCCATCGCCACATTGCGCAATAAGCTGACCGTGTTGCTCGTTCCGCTTTTCAGTTCACTCATTTTGATATGTCCCCAAAGTACGAGGGGCGATGGTATCTTATCGCAGTACACACCGTCAAGTTTTGCCATGTTGCCTATGTTTTTCGAGGCAAGGATGGCTTTGCCATTGGCGACAATGTGGATGTCGGTCGTCTTGGGATTGACATCATTAATGGTCAGGGTGTAGCCGTTGATATTGCTAGGGTCGACTTTGATATTGCTAGGATCGACTTGTCCCATTGCCACACAGCTGCCTTGGTCATCGTATTCGATGACATATAAATCATTGCCACTGATTGTCTCATCGGTATTGGCTCTTGTGTTCACTACGGTAGTGGCGGGAACGACCAACCGTAGTGTCACCTTGCCGTTGTCGAAATAGTCTGATCCGCTGAAAATGTCGTCTGAACAGGCCGACATCAACAGACATATCGTCAGAGCCAGTAAAATCTTTGTGTATTTGCTGTTCATCTTCTAGTTCTCCTTTTTTGTTTTGTGTTTGTGGTAGTCGGGGGAGTGCCCTCATGCCAACTTCCATCCTTGTAATATCCGGTGTAGTCCTTGAAGCGTTTGCCACCGAAGAGAATACCGTATTCTTGTCCATTTTCCTTTTTCACAATGACATATTTGTATTCTCGCCCTTTGACACACCAGAATGTCAAGGTGGAGAGTTTCCAACCAGCGTATCCGCTAGGAACGTCTTGGCTGAATCCTTGACTATTGGCCTTACCGTATAGGGATGATTTACTACCAGTATTTATGTACCAGTTGTCTATGATATTACCTTGATAGTACATATTAAATGTTACCAGATGGATGTCGGGTTTGCTCTCGAAAAATTCGTGTAGGTTGGAAGTAGGGTCGTAGACAAACCATCCTTCGCGGTTCTTGAAATCGAAGAGCGGCACTCCCGGTTCCATATGGTACGGATATCGCTGGTAGTCATTGTTTTTACCACTATTGAACATTATCAGTGTTTCGCCGGGTTTGGGATATTTGGGTTTCGCTCCTGTGATGCTGCACCATCCTGGTTTATCTGGGGATAGTTCGAAAAGCTTCCACCCCTCGTTTTCCGGGTCTTCTTTCATGCTCACTCCCGGCCAAGAAGGCATAGCTTGACCTTCTGTGTTGAAGAAATACCACACGCTTTGGGGGATATTGTTATCTGAGGTCATGCCATACTGGGTGTATAGGTATATGTTACAGTTTGGCCATTTGTTGTCGGTGGTAAGGTTGCCGGTGTTGATTTGTGCTCCATTTTCCCCAGTTCGGCTATCGTTGAGGGCAATGAAATGTATTCTATAGTCGTTCAGAGAAGGAATGACCGTAACCTTCACTTGCTTCTTCAAATCGTCGTATTTCGGACTGCTTGGAGAGACGGTGAAAGATGATGTCCATGTGTTTGTGGCATTTCCGTCTGATTGGAGCATTATTTTTCCCTTTGATGAAGTTCCCGTCGGATACGTTATCGTCACCTTGTCTTTGTTGGCGCTGTTGGCGCTGGTGAGAATCGTTTCATTAATCTTTATTCCGCCAAGGTTGGTCTCGTACAAGACGGCATACGTACTTTGCTTACCTTCCTCCGTGTGTATCTCCACTTCGAGCGGTGTGACGTTGAGGAAAGGCGTTACATTGTATTGCACGTCAATGTATTTCACGAGATTGTTGGCGTGGATGGCTACCACTGCCGTACCGGTAGTATTCTTATCATATTTGTCTATCTCTATATCAGGATTGACGGTGAAGAGGATTTGTCCGCTCTGGACTGTTGCCAGAACAAGAGGTTTCTTGCCGATTTTACTCACGCATTCCACCGTTACCTCTTTGGCGTTTGTTTTATATCCGATAGAGTCGTTGTATTGTGAGGTGACGAGTATCTGTTGGCCGGTTTTATTGTCGTGGTCAAATTTGCTGTCGTCGTTGCTGTCGACGAGCTTTCCTGTGCGCGACACCCATAGCGATGTTTGGCTGAAGTCGGCATAGACATCCTGCAATGTCCACTCAAAGACACTCATATTGATCTTCATATCCATTTTACCCTTGCCGGTGATGCTGGCAGTCATATCGTAGAACGTACCTCGTTCCAACTCGCCTCCCGATTTATTCCCTGCTTCGCCTCCCAAGGGCAGTATGTAGGTGTGGGTGATTGTGGTCTCGTTTCCGGCGGGAGTAAGTTCTGTACCTTTAATCTCAAGATAGGTGTTTTTACCCTTATTATAGTTCTCCGGAAGATAGAGAAAGTCGGTGTAGGTCCATTGGTCATTGTTGAAGTCAAAATCATTGACCGTGAGCATCTTCTCTTGTGTTCCATTGTTTCCATGTCCGTCAAACAGTCCCCCTGTGTTTACAATGTCTTTCACCGTGATTGATGTAATCTTCAACCGGTTGGATCCGAAAGAGTTTTTGGAGAAACCAGTGTCAGTGTTGTCGAAACGCAACGAGAACTTCACCTTGGAGCAAACAAAGATCATGTTGGCTGTTATGGTGGCCGAGGTGTTCGGGCTCACTTCCAGCTTATTGTTATCTTCGTTATTTTTGTATTCGTATAGTAGTGGCAGCTCACCTTGCACCGGCAAATTGCCGTTGCTGAAGTCGAGCGTTTTTGCCTTTAGTTGATCTTCTGTTGTGTATATGCTTATGCCCGGAATGTTGGCCGTCAGATATATTTTGTATTCCCCTTGCTTGAGGTCGCAGTAGAACACTCGATAGTTGTTGTCGGATGAGAGTTGGTCGATGTCTATTCTGCGCACCACGGCCTCGCCATTTCCTTTTATAGGATAGGCGAAGAACCAAAGGTCGGTTATGACTCCTTCTTTGCCCTGAATATCAACAGCGTCAGCGTCGGGAGTGTCGCTGCCTTCTCGTGTGGTATTGCTGTAGGGGATATATACAGTCACGGAATGTGTCGGGCCGTCAGGTCCAAACCCGCAGTCCGAACATCCTGTTGTCATCAGTAGGATGGCTATGTTGAATAATAACAAAATATACTTTCTCATGATGGCAATTGTCGTTTTTACAAGTCGTTGTTGTTAAATACTATTCGCCAAGCGTTGATTTGCAGCGACAGCACCACTTCGGCGTTGTTGCTGTCACGACCGATGAGCAGTATAATTTGATAGTTGTTCTCACGGTCGAGATACTCCTGTAGAGACATGTCCTTGTATTTGTCTAGGCGCATCATCTCCAGGTATTTCACCAAGTCGATGTTGAACACATCCCGGTTGGTCTTTTGGTTGTGTACGACGAACCGCGACGCTTTGTCGGTGGTTAGTCTGAGGGTGGCCATCTCTGCCAATAGGGCGGTATTGGTGGGAGCGGTCTGATTGTCTATAACGGCCTCTTTCATGCTGTAGGGGCGATATTCCAGCGCCGGGCAGTCTGTGAGGTTGTTGCGGTAGTCGTAGGTATGATTGGCCGCTTTTATGGCCAGTGAATAGTCGTTGGCCGTAAGAGGCTTGTCGTCCGCCGACTGTATCAACACCTTGAATCGGTTGACATCTTTTACCAGTGGGACTACAGCCCGGCTGGGTGCTGTCTCGCTGACGGTGAAATGTTCAGTGATACCGTGCCACAAGTCTTCGGGCGACTTGTCGTAGACGGTCTGTGTATCGCCGAGCTTCAGATTGAGCTGCAGCTGGTCGATGCTGTTTTCTGTGGTGGGTTGTTGGGGTGAGATGTTGTAGCACGAAGGCGTGTTGTCTGTTCCTGCCCATGCCACCAGTGTGTACTGTCCAGCTTGCAACTGGAGTGGTAGACTATAATTCCCATCGTGTTGTGTGATGTGGTCTTCAACGGATGAAACGAACCGCCCACGGTCATCATAGATGAACAGCTTCACCCAGTTCACCTGCGAAGGAAAGGCATCGGCGAACTCCATGTTGTAGTTATAGACGAAGCGCACCTCGCACGGACATGGCTTCTCATCCTCGTATACGCAGGAGGAGAGCAGGGCAGTCAGTGCAAGACACAACACTATCATCGGATAATAAAAGCGGTTGTTATGCATAATGTAAATATTGGTGGAAAGCTTGTTCCATTGTGGGGTATCTCCTTCTTGTTGCCAGGAAGGAGATACCGAGCTTTTGTTTATATTCGTATTCTGTATTTATTGGCGGCTTATTCCAAATCTAAGTTTTGTTTAACCACACGCCATTTCTTGATGTTGACTTTCACCTGTATGGATGCTTCTGCCTTGTCGTCAGGATCTGTAGGGTCCTTATAGGTTGGCTTGCTGTAGCCCAGCTTCTTGATGTTGTCTACTGTCAGTTCATACCAGAAGTTGCGCACCACTCCATACTTGTCTTGCTCCATAGTTACTGTGCTTGTTGGGTTGTGCTTAATCCATGCGGTGTAGTAGCAGTAACCCTTTTCGTAGGTCTGAATATCGCCATCGCTTTCATTATTTTTGAAAGCTGCGTTGACAGCTGATGCATCACCGACCGTGGTTGCAATGGCCTTGTACAAGCGTGCAGCTGCCTTACTTTTGAAGACATAGCCGTTGTATGAATAGAATGTTCCGTCTGCCTTGTCTGCTGTAGTGGCTTCAGTGAATATTGCATCCGTGATGGCTTCGTCTTTATCTGCAAGGTTCAGTACTTTTGCAAACATCTGGCTGTAGTTATCTGTTCCATCTTTAGCCAGTTCTGTATAATACTTGCCTTCAGGTTTGTAATTCACTTTATAGACAACGCCAGTGGTCTGACCGTTTAACTGGGCTTCGGCTTTCATCGTATTTTCCGGACAATAGAATGGGGCTGTGCTTGGAGCAGGGAAATCCGTTGCGCTTGTTTGCTCGAAGTTTGCTGTACAGTAAACTGCGTTTATCGAAGTTTGGTCATAGTTCGGATCCATAGGGTAAGGCCATTCGCCAGCAACAGGTTTGTTCGTTGCCTTCTGCCCATCCTTTACAAGATACATCTTTTTATTCAAGTTAATCAGGCTGGCACCTTCCAACGTGGCCGTGGCTATCTTGTTGTCTCCTACCATTACATTAAAGGATTGGTTGTCGGTATTGTCGAATGTAACCTTTGAAACGGCACGTTCAACGTCTACTGTCAAGAGATTCAAGTTGGTTTTTCCATCTGTCATCTCTTTTCCAGCATCATCTACTTCTTTTCCGGTCGCACCCTTCTCAACGATATCTTGCGCTTTCGGGGCAAAAGTATTGGTCATGAAGAAGTTGCCCGTTGCGGAGAGTTTGGCTATGTCGGTTATACCGAATTCCGCCTTCATATCTGTAGACCCTTTGATGATAGGGGTTAATGCGTCTTGGCTGTTCTTGTAGTTGGCCAAGACGTATACCATATACTTGCCGGGAGTACATTTGAATGGTTCTGTGACACGAACGAGTTTGTCAGCATCGTCTGCGTTCGTTACTGTTTTCAGTTTTGGAGTAATGACCTGCATAGCAATGCCATTCTCATTGGCCAACACCACAGTAAGGTCGTTGACGGTGTATTCTGCATCGTCACCATAAGCTTCGTCACCGGTATTCATACCAGCGAGGGGGTTGGCACGCGTGGTAGCACTGTTTGCTACAGAAATGGCAATCTGTGCGTAGGTTTTGCCTTCGCTAGTGGTTCCATCACCACCGTTTAAAGCTTCATCGTTCGATGAGCAACTGGTAGCCAACAGGGCTAGCCCCGTCATGACACAAAAGAAAAGTTGTTTTGTTTTCATGTGTTAAGTAATTAATTAATTGATTATATATCAGAATTTCTCTTTCTCACTTCTTCCAGATTCATAGCCGCTTTCGGGTCGTTGGCCTCTGCAGCCTTTTTCCACCATACCACGGCCTCTTCTTCCTTGCCTTCTTTCCAAAGCAGACAGGCACGCGTGTTCCATGTAAACGGTTCGTTCGCCGTGTGCTGCAGGTATTTCTCAGCCTTGGTGGTGTCGTTTCGTTGCAGTGCGATTATCGCAGCGTTGAGGTTGGCTATGGAGTGGGTAGGGTGGCTGTCGGCAGCAATCATCAATGTGCGGTCTCTTTGCGCTTTGTCGTTGGCATAGAATGTGTCGGCCACGGTGTAAAACTCGTAGACGTTGAGTTCTTCGGGATGGGTCTCAACCATCTTTCGTGCTTCTTCCGGTGTTCTTTCCCGGCTGTAGTATTCCACTCTGAATATATTCTTCCTCAGCATGGGATAAACTGTGGTCAGCAGGATTCTGTAAGGTTCGCCACTGCCTATCGACTTGATGGACTCTTCCCTTTTGTCCAAATCGTTTTCTCTCTTTATGACTTCCATGATAGAACTTTTGTATGGTATCTCCATCTTGGACAGAATTTCTTTCAGTCCATCCCAGTTCTCACCCCTAGGTGTTACTGTCAACAGCGAGTTGGCAAATGAATATCTTTTGCTCACGTAGCTTTTCAATGCCTGGGCGCGGCCTTCTGCCAACCACTTGTTGTGGTTCAGCGTGCCTTCGGGCGATGCATAGCCTGCGATGTCAATTCGGTTGATGACATAGACAGGGTTGTTCTCGACAGCTGTCAACACCGAATCTATCTTGTTTAGTTCTTGGCGGTTGCCATAGCGATTGGGTAGCAGGATGGTCTTGTTGACAGGGTATATCAGAAAGGCATCGCAACTCTTCGTCCTGATATCGTATTCTTTAGGACATTTCATCTCGGTCGACAGTGCCAGTTGCGGTGCATACAGCAGGTCGCCTACGGTCTGTTCGTTGTCGAGCAGCCCGCCACAGGCACACCCTACCACCTCTTCTCTTAGTATCAATCGAGCCTTGTCCATCCATGGCTGTCGGTCGATGTTGGCTTTGTATTCCACAAATCGGGTCTTATTGCCTTCCAGTGTGATGTAGGGCTTGTCGGTTGGTACGTATGAATTACCGGAACGACGGTCTTTCAAGGCTCGTGTGCGTCCGCTTATCACCACAGGTGCCAGCTCTACCGAGTGGCTGTTGTCATCGGTGCGTATGATGGGTATGATGGTACGACGGTGCTGGCTCTTGACGGTCTGTTTTCCTAGGTCGAGTGTGAACGTCAAGGCTATCTGTCCGGCTTTGAGACGTATGGTCTCGTTGTTCACCCCACAGAAGTAGCCATGGTTGTTGTCTGCCATGGTAGTGGCAGGCTGTATGTATAGGAGGACGGCTCCCAAGAGGCATTTATTTATAATGTTCATTTTCATATTTGTTTATGAGTTAACGTTACAGACAGTATATCAGACTTATGGCGGCCTTGGTTGGACCGATGTAGTTGTAGTGTGACTTTTCAACGGGCTTGCCACACTCCCGACATTCGTACTTCTTATAGTCGACATAGAGATAGCCCACGCCCACCGACAGCTCAAAGTTCCATCGGGGTGACATTACCCATTGATAGCCATAAGACAAGCCTCCACCGGCGGCCCAGCCTTGATAACGGTTGTCGTGCAACGATGGGAACAACCCGAAAGGCAGCTTTATGCCTCCTGCATTGAATTGTCCTCCCAACGCATGGATGCCGAAGAAGTGTCCGTTGAAGGTTTCGCACGTCCAGTATCGCAGTTCGGGTTGCACGAGCCAATGTTTCAACTTCTTGGTATCTGAGAATTGCCAAGGCTGCCACCCTCCACCTATAGAAAATGAGTGCTTGTCACCCGTTGCGACTTCTATCGCCAAGTTGGGGGTTGATGTGGCAAGATAGGGTATATTTGTCTTTATGGCTACTTTCTGCGCTCTGCTAGAGAAAACAGCCAATACAAGTAAGACAGACACTATAAGTAATTTTTTTTGTTTCATCATCCGAATCAATTTCATTTTTTGCACTTCTATTGAGAACTTGCCGGCTTATCCTTGTAACATGGTGGATGTCACCGGGTTTCCTTTTCGGCTGCAAATTTAAGAGAAAATCCAATACGAAGCAAGAAAAAGTTTCACAAAGGCTACATTTTTT
>ULKX01007780.1_pt1 | contig 10866 bp, 9 predicted proteins | sample 1951271 | NCBI WGS metagenome assembly ULKX01 (sample SAMEA4835512, study PRJEB28245) | human gut metagenome | biome: gut microbiome; material: fecal sample | place: Denmark | collected 2008 | reverse complement strand
TGCCAGTAAGTCAAATCATGCAAGTTACAGGCTTGACTAAAGAGCAGATAAGCAGTTTGCAGGCCAAGAAATAATATAAATTCGGATTTAGAATCCTCAAGAAATAAAACGGAGAAAAGTTTTATAAAGTATCTTATAATCAAGGCTTTTGCTCTTTATTGGGCTTGGGGTGTTTCTGAAAATAAAAGTCACAATATCCGGCAGATGGTGCTGAGTATTGTGACTTTACTTTCTTATTATACAAATCTTTTCTATTCGATGCTTTCTTCTATCGACTTCAATACATAGTCGAGAATCTCATCGGTGTGGCAGAGGGAGATGAAGTTGCCCTCAAACTGGGATGGACTCACGTAGATGCCACGGTCCAGCATGTTGCGGAAATAACGTGCGAAACGTTCCTGATCACTCTTCTTGGTATCTTGGAAATTGCGGACAGGCTGGTCGTTGAAGAACATCGTGAACATCGTGCCCACGTGGTTCACCTGGATGCCCTTGCCTTCTACTATCTTCTCAAGACGGGAGAGGAAACGATTGCTGCGTTCTTCTAAGAGTTCATAAACGCCCGGTTCACCCAACTGCTTCAAAGTTTCATAACCGGCAGCCATTGCTACCGGGTTGCCACTCAGGGTGCCTGCCTGATAAACTGGACCCTCTGGGGCTAATACGCTCATGATATCCGCTCTACCTCCGAAGGCTGCGGCAGGGAATCCGCCACCTACTATTTTACCAACTGTTGTCATATCCGGTGTGATTCCGAATCGCTTCTGTGCTCCGCCGTATGAAAGACGGAAACCGGTGATGACTTCATCGAATATCAGGATGGCGCCATGCTCTTGGGTTACCTTGCGGGTTGCTTCAATAAACTCACGGGTAGGAGGAACCACACCCATGTTGCAGGCTACAGGCTCAATGATGAGGGCTGCCACTTTGTCTCCGTTTTCTGCAAAGTATTTCTCTAAAGCCTCGGTATCATTATAAGGTAATACCACGGTATATTGAGTGAAACCAGCTGGAACTCCGGCAGACGAAGCATTGTTCAGCTTGGCTACTGCAGAACCGGCACTTACCAGAAGATGGTCGGCATGACCATGATAGCATCCTTCGAACTTCACGAGAATATCTCGTCCGGTAAAACCACGTGCCACACGGATGGCTGACATCGTTGCCTCGGTTCCGCTGTTGACGAAGCGAAGTCGCTCCATAGAAGGAAATGACTTTCTTACCTTCTCTGCCAAGGTGGTTTCTGCAAGAGTCGGGATTCCGAAACTGCTTCCGTGGAAGATGGCATCGGATGCAGCCTTGCTTACCTTATCATTATTATGACCCAAGATGAATACGCCCCATGACATACAGAAGTCGATAAACTTGTTATCATCAATATCATAGATGTAGGGACCTTTGGCATCACGCACGAAGAGTGGGGTAGTTCCCACGCTCTTCAATGCTCTCACTGGCGAGTTGACTCCACCAGGAATTATCTGTTTTGCCTCCTCAAAAGCGGCGGCAGATTTGATTCTTTCGTTCATATTTCAGTAATGTTTAGTGTTAAATGTTTTGTATTTACTGAATGGAAATTGCTCTTAACCTATTTTGATATTCCACTCTTCTGCCTTTTCGATAATTTCCTTGGCATAATAAGTGATAATGTATTGTGCGCCAGCTCGCTTGATGGCGATGAGGCTCTCGAATGCCACGCGGCTCTCGTCCAGATAACCGAGTTTGGCTGCAGCCTTGAGCATGGAGTATTCTCCGCTCACCTGATAAGCTACCATTGGGATGTTTGGGAACTTCTCTACACCTCTGGCAATCATGTCGAGATAAGGCATCGCTGGTTTTACCATCGTCCAGTCAGCCCCTTCCTCTATGTCTGCTGCAATCTCTTCAAGACCCTGATCGTGGGTGCGGAAGTCCATCTGATAACTTTTTCTGTCTCCAAAACTTGGGGCAGAATCTGCTGCATCACGGAATGGACCATAGAAGGCTGAGGCGTATTTGGCAGAGTATGCGAGAACCTTACACTGTTTGTCGAGACCTCCTTCTTTAAGCCTCTTCTTGATGGCTTCCACCTGTCCGTCCATCATGGCTGATGGGGCTACGAAATCAGCGCCGGCCTTGGCGTGAACATAAGCTTCTTCAGCAAGTAATGGGAGGGTGGAATCATTATCTACATCGTGATGATGCAGAAGACCGCAATGTCCGTGATTGGTATATTCGCAGAGGCAGACGTCGGTGAAGACGATGATGTCCTTGCCAAACTCTGCTTTGATGGCCTTCACGGCACGGGCGATGAGTGCATCATCGGCATAGGCAGCGCTGCCTCGTTCATCCTTCTGTTCATCAGGAATCACTCCGAAAAGAAGAACCTTGTTGATACCGAGGTTCTTGATTTCTTTGATATCCTTGAGAAGAGTATCTATACTGAAGCGATAGACGCCCGGCATGGTGGAAATCTCTTCCTTTTGGTTCTCTCCCTCTACTACGAAGTAAGGGTAGATGAAGTCTGCGGCACTCAATGAGACGTCGGCATACTTGTCGCGAGTAGCCTGGTCTTTTCTAAAATCTCTAAATCTTTTCATAATCTATGTCGGTTTTATTATACTTCTTCCAGGTGTTTCTGAGTGATAGGACCACGGGTGATGAACTCAGTATTCCCTGGCAATTTACCATACAGTTCGATGAAGTTGTCGATAGTGGAAGGCGATGTGAAGACAATCCGCTTAAAGTGATTGAGATTCACAAGGCGAGGATGCTCCGGCATCACGTTTTTGTAAGCGACGAAGCTCTTTACGTTAAATCCTAATTCTTGCAATGCCAGAGGAATGTCTTCTGGTGACAATGAGGAATGAGGATAGATAATATCCTCGTATCGTGCATTGGCTTCATCGTATTTCTCTTTCTCTTTTTCGAACCATTTTATGATTCTGAAGCGATTGTCTTCCTCTACCTGTATCACATCTTTGATGCCTGCATTATGCAAAGCTTCAGTCGTGGTATCCCCAATGGAAATAAATATATAATTTTCTTGCTCCACGAGTAATTCTGGTATGCATTCTATTGTTGATGATATGCTATGTTGACTTGTAAAGACTACATATTTCGGCTTCTTTTCATCATCGTCATCACAAGCTAAACCTTTTCCTTTGTAATACTCATAGTTTTCTTCATCATATAAGGCATCTTTTAAACTGAAAATAGAACTATTATTGATTTCTATCAGCGGGGTATATGTGTAGTCGGCATTTCGTTTCTCTATATCAGGTAATGTGCCCGTGTAGAGTGTTGGCTTGATGTCTGATGCCTGATGATGCTTCAGACCAGCCACGTTGCCGATAAGGGCGATGAGAGGAGTAGGGAGATCTTTTTTCTCTCCGTTTCTGAGTTCCCAAAGCGTAGTTTCAAAGGTCTGTTCGTCCTGACGGCTCACATTGTAGGTGAGGAGAACCGGGGTATTGAAAGCCCAACCCTCTTCGTCGATGAGTTGGGTAGCGATAGCCTGCAACTGTTTGGCACCCATGTAATACACCAAAGTTTCTGCATCAGGAGTGACTGGCTGTGGGGTATGTCCGCTTACCAATGCTACGCTGGAGGAAAATTCGCGATGGGTGAGACTGATCTTCTGAGATGCGGCAAGGGCCGAGGCTGTGGTAATGCCCGGAATGACATTTACTTGAATGAGATTACTCTCTAAGAATTCGATTTCCTCGCTTCCATGAGCAAATATCATAGGATCTCCACCTTTCAGGCGAACTACGTTCTTACCCTTTCTGGCTGCATCAAGCAGGAGACGATTGATCTCAGACTGCTCTTTATGATGATATCCGGCTCTCTTTCCTACATATACTTTTTCTGCTTTTTTATCATTGAGATAAGTCTCGTCTATCAAGTCATCATAAAAGATGATGTCGGCGGCTTCAATGGCTTTTGCTGCCTTGATGGTCAACAGCTCTGGGTCACCAGGACCGAAACCTACCAAGGATACGGTGCCTTGCGAATTCAAAAGATTCTTAAGGGAAGAACGAAGAGTGAGAAGCGAAGAATTTTCTTGCTCAGAAGCAGGAGAACCTTCTGTATTTTGATTCTTCATTCTTTGTGCTTCACTCTTCACTTTCTTAGCTGTGATGGCAAGGAAACCTTGAAGAGGATGGGTTGGGAAAGGGAGTATTTCGGCGATTTCATCCTCCATTCCCAATCGCTTTAATGCACAAGTAGCTACGATGGCGGCATCATATTTTCCGTCTTTTACCTGTTGTACTCTATCTTCAATACAACCGCGTATCCATTTGATAGTCAGGTCAGGACGTAATTCGTTTAAACCTTTCTTGCGAAGTGGACTACTGGTTCCAATGATACTTCCGGCAGGGAGTTCTGCCAGTTTCTTGTGGTCTCTGCTAACGAGTGAATCGGTCGTATCGAAAGCAGGAAATAAGGCGATGACTTCCATGTCCTCAGGCAGAGGATAAGGCAAGTCTTTCGCTGAATGAATGGCGATGTCTGCATCTCCTTGGCGGATGGCATCGTCAAGCTCTCTCGTGAAAATATCAGCAGGAGCTTCACCGTTTAATAGTGAAATTTGCTGGTTCTTGTCGCCGTAAGATTCCAAATATTTAATCTCGTAGGCGAGTTCCGGAAAGTTCTTGAACACTTCCTCAACTTGCAGTCGGGAGAGTCGGCTGCCTCTTGCAATGACTCTAATCTTTTTATTCATCTTTAAAAATGTCGGTTATGTTTATGAATAAAATGAAAAGGAAGTAAAGATGTTTGAGATGATGACAACTGACTTTAAGCAATTGAATTCTTCACTCTTCGTTCTTCATTCTTCACTTCTAAAAATTTCTTTCTTCTTTCTAAAGCCTCCTGCATCTCCTGAATTTCTTCTTCGATGATGGCTTCGGCTTTCTCTACTTCGGCTCCTCTCACTTCGATGTTCTCACGTACTTTTCTTTCTACGTCTCTGATATTGTAGAGCTGAACGTTTGGGAGTTCGCTAAGGCGTGAATCGATATCACGAGGGAATGCGAGATCGATAGCGAGTAGGGATTTCTGCTCTGGGATGTCTTCCTTGCGGATGATGAGATGTGGGGCTGAGGTAGCGCTGATGAGGATATCTGTCTTTGACAGGAACTCCTGCTTCTCATCCAAAGTATATACCTTGATGCCGAGGGGATCAGCAAGGTAATGTGCCTTAATCTGGCTGCGGTTGGCGAGGAATACCATCTTAGCTCCTTTATTCTGGAGGAACTTCAGAATGTCGGCGGTCAGTTTGTTGACACCGATGATGGTGATTCGGGCATTCTTTAGATCAATATTGCCATCCTCAATAATCTCCAAGGCTGCGAGACTGTGCGATACGGCACCATGGGAAATCTCGGTTTCGTTGCGCACCCGCTTGCCTACCTGTAATGCGCTCTGGAAAAGTCGATGGAGTTCGGCTGTCAATGGGCGCTGGTCCTTGGCTGTATAATAAGCTTCTTTCACTTGTCCCTGAACAGCTCTTTCTCCAATGATGGCAGATTCCAATCCTGCTACCACACGGAAGAGATGGCGCGCTACCTCATCCGGGACTTCGCCTTCACCATAGTATATTTCGCTGCGGTTGCACGTTTTCAGGAAGATATAAGGAATGGGGGAATGATTGTTGATATGACTTCCCTTTATTTCCAAGAGAGATTCTTGTAGAAAATCATCGAAGACTTTCTCCTGCTCCTTGATGTCGGTTCCTTCAGCGAACTGGCTTTGGTCAATCGATTTGTAATGTACCATTTTCTATCAATTCTTTTATTCTGTTTCTTACTCGGATGCTTCTTTTTACATCCCTGGAATCACTTCCAACGGCAATGGTGAGGTTGGCATCGCGATAGATGGCTGGGGATATGAAATCACATTGAGCCGGGTCATCGCAAACGCTGGTCAGAATATGCCGTTCTGCTGCAAGTTCTTTGATATGGTGGTTCAATTCATGATCTCCTGTACATACAAAGAGGAGTTGTACATCATCCAGATCTGCAGCTTCGAAAGTTTTCTCTTTGATATGGAAGGGTAGTGCCTTCAGCTCTTCTGTAATCTCTGGGGCTACAACCGTTGCATGAGTGGTGAAGCGGGCGAGTATCTGAGCCTTGTGGGTCGCTACCTTCCCTCCGCCAACGATGAGTATGTTGGCGGAGACGATTTTAATCGTTATAGGAAGATAGTCCATATTGACATAGATTAATGAATTTCTACTTTTTCCTAATCAATACTTTCCAGTAGTTCTCTATCTTTTCAGTAGAGAGTATGGTGTGGCCTTCGCCTTTCACGCTGCCTGGAACGTTTTCGATAGGTGCACCATCGTCGAGAAGAATCTCCAGTATCTGTCCACTCTGCATTGGTGTGAGAGCAATCTTTGTCTTTACAAAGTTCATCGGACACATCACGCCTCGGAAGTCTTTCTTTACATCAGGGGATATGGCTGCAGATTCTGCAGATTCTTTTTCTTCATTCTCGCTTCCGTTTTTTTGTCCCACAGATTTCACAGATGACACAGATTTATCATTGGCATTCTTGCTTTCGGAAACGCACACGGATTTCACGGATTTTTCTTTCTGATTGTCCTTTTCCTTGGAATCTTTTGCATCCGTCTGAGAACTATCGCTTGACAATTTAAACTGCAATGAATCATCCATGTTCTGATAGAGATCGTTGAGCAAGTCTGCGAGCTCATCGATAAGGGGTTTGTACTCAATCAATGATTCGTTGCTTCTTGCCTTATCGGTCAATATCTTGAATTTCTGAGGGATGATGCCGGCAGCGATGAATTCCTTCTCAAATCCATTATATACATCCTCGTCGGTGCGTGGGTCGAGACCACGGGTAACGAGCAGCATTCGATTCTCAGAGAAAACGATGTCGTGGAGGAGTTTCTCTACCTTGTTTGCCTGTTCCTGATTTGCGGATGTGGATTCTTTGAGAGTCTTGTCCTGAAGAAGTTGATCTACTTCCTTGCGTTTCTCCCTGATGGTATCCTGGTCGATCTCGATGATATCAAACAGACCGGCTGAGCATTCTGCTTTACCATATTTGATGAGAGAGAACTTTTCGTCGTCGCCGAAATCATAAAAGGTATCCGGTTCTTCTGTAAACGGAGCTATCTCCTTGTACTTGGCTATCAATTCCTTGATAAAAACAGCACCACGCTTTGCCACATAATCGTAGTAGTTAGCATAGTTGGCTTGCTCCTGGATGACATCTCTCAGATAATCTTCTACAAAGGCAGGAATCTTCTTGGCTGCGATATAACCCTGTTGGAGGTCGATCTCATGTTTGCCCTTGACTGGCAACCAAACCGTATAGGCAGGGTATGGATCATCTCCTACACGTCCCACACGTCCACTGAATCCCAAGTCGCCCCATGTGGCCAATGCACAGATATTGGTACATCCGTTCATTCGGAGTTCGAAGTCAGGGATGGTATCCAGATTCAAATCACTGCTGAGGAGTTGCTTGGCAATTGCATCAATCGCACCCTTAGGTAAACAGATGCCGAGTCGGCAGGTATCGGCTCCCGTACAGCAGGTGAGGTTGGTAACCACCACAGGATAATCTATCTGATAGACGCCCAGTTTCTTGAAGAAGGCGTAGATGTTGGTGAGATATTCCTCTGGGATATTTCGTACCTGAATCTGCTCTTTCTTGGTGAAGCGGATTACATCGTTGCCATAGTTGTTCAGGTATTCGGCTACTTCTGCGAAGAAATCCGTGGAGTTGTTGCCGTGGCGCAATGGGATGTAGGCATACCAGAGGTTCTCTTTCAAGCCCTCGGCATTGGTCTGCTTGTGGGTGTAACGGCGCTTCCAGGTTTCGAAAGTTTCAGAATCAAAGAAGTCACTTGAATTATTCACTCTTCGTTCTTCACTCTTCATTTCCTTTTCGCTCAAAGGCGAAAAGGACGGCTTGTGATGTTCCAATGGCAAAGCCGGAGCCTCGAAATCGATTGAACCATCTTTCTTAAGTTCCTCAAACTCTTCGAGATACAATCGCTTGGCTTCTTCTGTTCCGTATTTGTAGAACACGTATCTCATGCGTGCCTTGTGGCGGTTTCTTCTGTTTCCGTATTTATGGAACCAGTTTTTCAATGCCTTGGCTGCACGATAGAGGTCCTTCTCTGGAAGAAAGTCGAATACCTCCCAACCAGTATGGGCATTGCTTGCAGCGCTACCAGCTATCAGTACTCTGAATCCTCTCTTGCCATCCTTGATTCGTGCTTGTAATCCCAAGTCTGCAATATAAGAGTAGTTGGCGGTATCTACACTGGCGTCTATAGCCACCTTATATTTTCGAGGCATCGTAAACGAATCCTTTTCTGCAATGAGGCGGGATGTTAATTCCTCTACATAAGGATATACATCGAATTCCTCTTCGGCAGTCAGGCCGCTTCGGTCGTCCACCATCATATTGCGAACCGTATTTCCTCCGCCACCAGCGCTGGATATACCTATTTTCTCCAATTTTCTCAGCGCAGGAACTGCATCCTCTATATCAACATTGTGTATTTGGATTTCCTGTCGGGTGGTTACGTGGAGATGAGAGGTGGATAGCTGATGACCCACGAAAGCTATCTTGGCGAGTTGTTCGGGAGTGACCAATCCACCTGCACAACGAAGTCGTAACATATAATGTTGATTTTTGCGCTGTTCGTAGATTCCCATAGGAACGCGGTTGGATTTCAACTGTCCTGCCTGTATCTCGCCAGTCTTAAACTGATCGATGAGCGACTGGGTATAATCCAGGTCCCCCTTTAATGTAGAAGGTATTCTATACATGTTTTGTATCGTTTATTGTGGGTGAATTTTAATCTTCACTTTCTTCTGGTGAATTTTAATCTTCACTATAATGTTCTTCTTTATCCACCACTTTTCCATTCAGAACCTTGAATGAATTGAGATGAACTTTACCATTTTGCAATGAAAGAATGGCATAACGGATATTGGGATCGTTGGCCAATCTTAAATCCTCTTCTGAAGGACGGGAAGGTGATGCCGGATGACTGTACCAGTTGGCAAGAATCTTAAGTCCCTTGCTTCGTGCATATTTCAATGCGGCAAACTGGTCTTTGGGTGAAAAGGAAAAATGCTCTTCACTGTGGTCAATATTCTCCATCCAATAGCTTTCTGTCACATGATCATCTTTACCCAAAAGTAATCCGCAACTTTCTATTGGGGCATCCTTCTTCGCCTGCTCTAAAATAACTTTGATTACGTTGTCGTTAATTTTCATAAGCTATAGCGAGTCTTTATCTATTTACACTTTACACTAATATATGATTAGTGCTTTTTTAAGTCACAGGCAGCCTGCTCGTAGTCAATGAGGTGGTCGATGGTTGGATGATCACCACAAATTTCACAAGAAGCACGTTTCTTCACATTGATGGTACGGAAGTTCATCGTCTTGGCATCGAATGTGAGCAGTCTGTCTGTCAGGAGATCGCCTACGCCCAGGAAATATTTCAATGCTTCTGCAGCCTGAATGGTTCCTAACATACCGGCAATGGCTCCTAAAACTCCTGCCTGACTACAGGTCGGAACGACACCTGCTGGAGGTGGCTCCTTGAAGAAACAGCGATAACATGCTGTTCCTGGCAGATGTGTAAAGGTCTGCCCCTGGAAGCGGAGAATACCGCCATGAGAAAAGGCTTTGCCTAATCGAACACAGGCATCATTGATGAGGAATTTTGCTGGGAAATTGTCTGTTCCATCAATGATGAAATCCCAAGGCTGGATGATTTCTTCTGCATTGTGGGAATCAAGGAAATCATGATAGGTAGTTACCTCTACGTCCGGATTGATGGCAATCATCTTCTCCTTGGCACTTTCCACCTTTGGTCTTCCCAAATCTTTGGTCTGATGAATGACCTGTCGTTGCAGGTTGCTCAGATCAACAACGTCTGCATCTACGATACCGATATGTCCCACTCCGGCTGCTGCCAGATAAAGAGATACTGGTGAGCCTAAACCTCCTGCACCGATAATTAGGACTTTGGCATTGAGGAGCTTTTCCTGTCCTTCAAGGCCTACATCCTGAAGCAGGATATGTCGGCTATATCTCTCAATTTGTTCTTCACTTAATTCTATCATCTTACACTGTTTTTCTTTTACGGATGAATACTATCACTTATTAAATACGTTAACGATACAGAATACGTACATTAACGACAACGTAATCTAATATATTAAACTATTTAATAAGCATTTTATTGTACAGAATTTCTGTCTTACTTCTTAAAAAATGCTACTTTTAATAGTTTTTTCTCTTTGAGAATTTTTTTCTTGCTATTTTGCATACAGTTGATTCCTGCTTGACGACAGAGATTCTATTGAATTTAGCAAGCGCCTCCTCCCATGAAATATAGGAAATCTACACGGTCACCTTCTTTCAGTTGTATTTTCTCGTAGTCTTCTCTTTCTACGAAATCTTCGTTTACCTGAATGGTTACCATTTCTGGCTGGAACACTTTATTGATTTTTATCAGTTCTGCCAATGTGAGAGGAAGTGTTACTTCCTGCTTTTCGTCGTTTACAATAATCTGTGCCATAATCTTATTTTTTATTTGTTATTTTCTGGGTGCAAAGGTACTGCGATTTTGCGACCTATACCATACCACCCCGGGGGTATTTTGGGTCACATTATGATAGTATGGTATATACCACAAATGGGGTAGAAGGATACTATATAAGTATAAATAAGACTACAAAGCTGCAGATATGCGCTTAAAGTGACCCAAAAACAGGTATAAGTAATAGTAAAAAAAAAGTGGTACATCCCAAAGAGGGTGTACCACCTTATATAGATATTTACTGAAAATCAGATTAGATCTGCTCGCTCCAGTCCTCCTGG
>ULKX01020963.1_pt1 | contig 10969 bp, 10 predicted proteins | sample 1951271 | NCBI WGS metagenome assembly ULKX01 (sample SAMEA4835512, study PRJEB28245) | human gut metagenome | biome: gut microbiome; material: fecal sample | place: Denmark | collected 2008 | reverse complement strand
GCAAGTTGATGGAGGAATAAAGATTCGAAAACGATAAAGATTTCGAAAAAATATAAAAACTTAAAAAGCCCAGGGCAAATTGCCCTGGACTTTTATTTTTCTGATATTTCACTGATTGCTAAAAAGCAGAATTACTTTACAACAACCTTGCGTGTAGAACCATCGCTCATGCGGATAATGTTGAGACCCTTCTGAGGAGCAGAGATGCGCTTGCCGTCAGCAGAGAAGCGAGCCACCTCGCGAAGCTCTACGCTGTTCCACTTGCCAGTAGCAATACCAGTAGAAGTATTCTTTTCGCAACCAACATTGTCGATGCAGACGTAGCAAGAAGTGTTCAATCCGTAAGAACCTTTATCTGTACCGTCAAAGCTGACGTTCAGGGAAACCACCTTGCCCAAAGAAGAAAGGTCAACCCAAGCCCAGTCGGTGAGGCAAGTCCACTCAGACTCATTTTCAGAACGGTAATCAGCCAGATAATAATCTACAGAAGCTGTAGTAGTCTTGTCTGCCTTCACACCTGTGAAAGTAACCTTGAACCAAGAACCCTGCGCAAACTTCTGAGCTGGGCCATTGCCATTCTTCACGCACTCTACAGTCCATGCAGAGTTGGTGATGTTCATACCCTTGATAATTCTTCCTTCAGCATCACCATCAGCCACCTTGACAATTTCCATCTGCTCGTTTGGAGTACTGCTACCGTAGATGACGCCATAATTGGCAGAACCAGCAGCACCATGACCTGCTGCAGAATTCCACTGGTCAGTTGTGTAATCAGCAAAAGATGTTGCGGTCATGTTGCTGTAAGAACAACCTGTCCAAGAACTCCATTCTGGTGTGAATGAGTTCACAAACTCATAAGAACCACTTTTAAAGGTACCTACCATATTCTTGCTACCCCATGCGCCTTCTACTTCTACAGCATTATCAGCAGGACCAGCCCAGTGGTTTTCAGGCTCCAAGGTCAAATCCTCGAAGGTAGCCACAGCAGCATCCTGCGAAGCCTCAGCAGTCACTGCTGCATTGTTATCCTGTGCATTCGCTACAGATGAAACACTCAACAAGGCTGCAACGAAAGCAGCCGACAAAGAATACGAGTAATTTTTTTTCATACTTTACCTTATTTATTATTAATAATTGAATTTTCTGTTTGATTGATGATTCGCCCCGGAAGAGAACTTTACTTGAAGATTATCTTCTTGCCATTTCTGATATAAATTCCCTTCTGTGGAGTAGCCACACGGCGACCCATCAGGTCGTAATAGCTATCATCCTTGGCGGCAAACTTACTGTCGATCTTGATGACAGAAAGGCCTGTAGAGGTACGAGGGGTGATGATGATAGGATTCTCATCATAGCCTTTTACCAGATGAAGATCCTGGAAGCCTGTTACCTCGGTAGAAGTCTCGCCCAGCCAGCCACAATACTGGAAGGTTCCGTTCACCACCTTCACGAAGTTGATTTCCTCCAAATCCACGTGGTTGCCCTGCTCATCCACCGCCCAGTCGATATCGAAGGTGGAGTAATCATCCGTATTGAGCGAAGCATCCACATAGCCATACGCATCCTTGGCGTAGCGATAGAGCACCCAACTTTGCGAAGTCTCTGTTCCATAATTCACGGCATTGTTAGGCAATTTACCTCCCTTGAAAGTCAAGGTTTCTCCTTCCTCCCACAAAGGCCAGAAAGACTGCTTGTGGAATGAAATCTTCATGTGGTAGCCCGTAGAATCCCTGCGTTCACCATTCTTATCAGTCCATGAAGCCTCCCACTTGATGTAGTTATCAAACGAAGAGAACATCTGCGAATGCTCTCCTTCCTCTGCCACTGGCTTGTGATAGGTGATGGAGAAATCGTGAATCTCATCTGTATAATACTCAGAACCAGCCAGCTCATACCACTTGCAGGTGTTCACATCATCGCCCACACCCACATACACGATGCCCGGCTCAAAAGAACCGCCGATGGTTTCCTTGCCATATTTCGGGTCACCACTGCTATAGAAGCCATTACCCTTGATGCGGAGGTCGGAGCCTCGCTTGTTCTGTACTGGGTGGTCGAACTTCACGGTTACGTATCCACCGTAAGTACCCAGATGCACAATCTGACCATCATTCAAGGCTTCGGTAGCCTCCTTGCAAACCTCCTCGTGGGTGGTTCCCTCCTCAGCCTGAGGCATGGTGTTGACAAACAGTCCTGGAGCTGGATGCAACTCCACAACTTCTACATTCTGTGTCTGTGCCGAAGCCACTCCCATGGAAAGGCTCAGCAATGTGCTCATTAAAATTCTATTCATATCTTTCATCTTACTTGTTTTCATAAATCGGCAAAGCCAGGATATGCGCCGGATTCACATACGTTTTCTGCGGCGCAAACACCGGCTGTCCCTCCTTGGTGTAGCCATAAAGATAACCCGCTGAGCCATAACTGCCCGCATCCGTGAAATACACGTTTTGGGTATAAGGCGAAATGTAAAGCTCGTATGGCGAAGTTATCTCCTTGATTTTCTGAGTGATGGCTTCATTGAAGATTCCATCTTTCACCTCCTGTGTCTTAGGATTGATGGTCTTGATGGAATAGACATACTCACCCGTATTATAGGAGAATTCAGAACCTACGGTGTAAAAAACATCCCCATCCGTACTGTTATAGGTAGCAGGGAAATCGAAGGTTTTCACCTCATCCGTCTTGCAATCCACTATCACCGTCTTAGGCTTCACATCATAATAATCTCCGCAGGAATTGATGCAGAGATACTGGCCTGCCTGCGACATTTCGCCATAGAGATTGATGCAGCCCGTATCGATGGCCTTAATGGATTTCATCGTCTCAGCATCCACCACCTGCACAGTGGTTTCATACGCATGATTCTCAGAGAAAGCGTAGCCTCCGGTATTGGCCACATAGAGTTTGCCTTCATAAAGACGCACACCTTCAGGCTCCCAGCCCACCTCGCAAGTGGCAACCACCTGCTTGGTCTTTACATCTATCTTAGCCACATACCCCTTTTCGAAGGTCTGGTTGCCGCATTTGTGAGCATAGGAGGTGATGTAGAGATAGTTGCCGTCAGCGCACATTCGGCGATTGTTGGGCACATTCTCGGTAGCCCCGCAAGCTGTTCCGTCGGGGTGAATATACTGGATGATGTTCGACCAGTTCACGGCGATGGCAATGAGCGTATCATTCACCTGGACGATGTCATTGGGCGTATCTCCCAGTTTGCTGCCGTTCACCTGTCGGAACCACTTATTGGTGAGCACGCCCGCCGTTCCATCGTAATAGGAAAGTTGCCCGTTATCCGACTGCCAGTTTCCCTCGTTGCAGATAATGAGGTTCTCGCCAATGATTTCCGGCTTCGGAATCTCCGGTGTTCTATTATCTTCTCCATTCTCGTTTGAACAGGCGACAAAGAGGAGCGATAATCCCATCATCGCCAGCGTTCCTAATATTTTATTTTCAAATCTTATCCTCATTTTCAAAAACATGATTAATTGTTAATTATCAATTATTAATTCTAAAGGTTACGCCAAATCTCCTTCCCGGCATCGGCCAGCGCTGAATCATCTCGTAACGCTCGTCAAAGATGTCCTGGCACTCAGCCTCCACCGTATAGTGGCGCAGGAATCGGTAGCCTATCTTCAAGTCGGTGCAGTTGTACGCCGACAAAGGGTCTTCGATGGCATTCTCCGCCGTCCAATATCGCTTATCCACAAACATGTGGGAGATGGATGCAGTCCAACCCTTATATAATAAGGTATAGACCGCCGTCATTGACCATCGTGGCGAATAGGCGATGAAATCATTGTAGGCATCCTCCTTCGGGTTGGTGCGGTTCCGGTCATCCTGATACGTGCCTGTAAGGAGCAGGGAATGCTGGCGATAATGCGCATTCACGCTCACATCCACGCCCATGCAGCGGGTGTAGCCATAGTTGAGCATCGTCCACTGATACGAACCTTTCAGCGGCAAACAGACGATGCGGTCTTCCACCCGGTTGTAATACCAGTCTGCCTGCACATCTACAAAAGGCTTGCTGAAGGTTATTCCCACATCCACCTGCTTGGTGTATTCCGGCTTCAGATTGCGATTGCCCACCATCGTATAATAGAGGTCGTTGAGGGTTGGCGCCCGGAACACGGTTTTGTAGAACGAGCGGAGGGTCCAGTCGCCCAATGTATAGGAAGCCAGCGCATTCCACGTCATCTTATGCAGAGGTTTTGCCTTGCCCTGGGTATGGTCGGCCATATTCGTATAAAGTCCACTCACACTCACCTTCAGTCCTCTGTACTGATAGAAAGCCGAGAGCGAAGTCTTGCTGTCTAGACGATAGACATAGTGGAAATTCTTCACATCGGTGGTGAGGTCACTCCATCGCAGGTCGCTGGAAGCCGAGAAGCCGAAATCATGAATCAGATAAGATGCTGCCAGTGCTGCATACGCATCCTGCTGATGATACCTGTTGTTGGCATGAACCGAGATGTTCTCCGGATAATCCGAACGGTAGTGCAGGAAATCGTTTGCGTATTTCAATATCGCCCTGATGCCTATCGAATGCTGATTTTCCGATGAAGCCTGATGCTTTCCGAAAGGAATCTGCGTGCGATACGACAACTGCGAGAAGAAGTTGCGATCCCATTCCCTGCCCACATCAGTATAGGCATCCGAGAGTCGGCGCACGATTCCGCCCGGCAATCCCCTACGGGAATTGAAGTAATACGTGTGCCATTGCAATCCCTTGTAGAAGGCGCAGCTTTCTATACGGAACATCGTAATGTCGGAGTTGCGGCGGGTTCCCGTGGTGTCCTCGTATTCCGTATGATATTCAAACGGATAGTTGCCCTTGCTATGCGTAAAAGCTGCATCGACAAAGCCCCAATTCCGGTAACTGTAAGTGGCTGCCAACTTGTGGGTTCCAAACGAGCCCAACTGGTAGGAAGCCTTGAGCTGAGTGCTGTCGGGGCGATGGGTCTTGAGATAAACCGTGGAGGCGGAAGCATATTCCGAAGCCGTCATCAGCATCTCCGTCTTGTTGGCATTGAAGAGCGAAACCGATTCCAGGGTAGAGAGCGAGTACTTGCCCAAATCCACCGTACCGTTCTGGGCATTGGTGATGCGCACCCCATCCAGATAAACGCCCACATGCTGAGATCCGAGCGACCGCACGTTCACGGTTTTCTGTCCGCCCAATCCGCCATAGTCCTTGATTTGCACGCCCGCCATATATTTCAGCGCATCTGCCACATTGTTGGACGGCAGGTTTTGCAGTTGCTGATAGCTGATAGACTGATGGGGAGTAACCTCTTGCATCGCCTTCACCACCACATCTTCCAAAGCCTGCACCGAATCTGTCCTGAATCCCTGACCATACGATACACCACTTGCTACCATGCATCCCACGACGCATAGCAGTAATTTCATTATTCTCATTTAATCTTCTTATACCTTAATATAATAAGTAAATTATATAATATGTCTCCATCACAAACCCATCCCACGGGGTTGGATAGAATCATCGGAATCTCTTACCCTAAAGACACTCTTTAATCATATCGTTTCCGATGGCAACGGCAGGTCTTCTGACTTGCATCCTCAAACTCATGGCAAGCGGTCTTCCCGAAAAAATGTCAGTGACCATGGTGCTTACCGCAATAAGACGCTTACAGCAGCGGGACTGTCCGGGCTTCTCACCCGATTCCCTTTTAATCACTACGCACCCTCCATGCCTGCGGCGGCAGGAAGTGGCAGCAAACCAATTGCGCTTGCAAAGGTACGATAAAAAAATGAATAAAAGATTATTTTACCTGCTTTTTTATTCTACAAGCGATAAAATAATCTTTCATTCATTTCCTGTTTTATTCTTTTACTTCTTGATTTTATCTTTTTACTCCTTGAGCATTTTATGTTTTCTGAAACATTTATCCTTTTAGGATTTCCTGAAGTTCGGCGAAATCATCAATGATCCATTCTGCAGCGGCAAGCTGCTCCCGGGTTCCGTTACCATAAGTTACGGCACAGGCCCTACAACCGGCATGATGCGCCATATCCACATCGAAATTCATGTCGCCAACCACTAAGGTTTCTTCAAGCATATCCTTCACGTCATCAGGCGAAGCTACAGGATTTTTCATTCCTCTCATCTCTCCCAGTGCCTTGAATACCATATCGGGGGCAGGCTTCACATGCTCCACATCATCGCCCGCCACAATAGAGGAGAAAATATCCTCCAACTGCATCTGTTTCACATATCCATCCAGCGAGCAATGGTTTCTGCTGCTTGCCATTCCCAATACAAATCCGCGATGATGCAACTCCCTGAGCGTTTCTATCACATGAGGAAACGGCTTTACGATCATCGTTTGCTTGTTTTCCAGGAATATCTCGCGATAAGTAGCAGCACACTCCATCCCTTCCTCATCACTCATATCAAAGAGCGAGACGAAAGCCTCATCCAGTCGTAAACCGATAGTCTTGGCACATTCCTCATCCGATTTCACTTCGAGATGCCTGACCCTCATCGTGTCCTGCAAAGTCTTGACGATCAGACTTTGAGAATCTCCGATCGTACCGTCAAAATCAAAGATAATATATTTCATATTTCTTTTATAAACTGTTTAAAATCTATTATTGTAAAGATAACTTTCCCGAGATTTCTCTTTACGATTGCAAAGTTAACGATATTTTGCGACTCCACCAAATTTGGGGCAACGATTAAGCCCCACATTACATCTTTAACAACTTTTACTGATAAAACGGCGAATGTTAAATATTACATAAATTCTTTGCCAAAAGTTTGCAGATAGTGAAGAAAAAGCGTATATTTGCCGTAAGAATAGTAAAGGAATTCATTATGAAGAAGAAATTAGTTTTGACAGCAGCTGTCATAGCAGCTCTGTCAGTTGGTTCTTGCAATAGCAAGAAGACCAACAACCAGGAAGCTGACCAAGATAGTCTCAGCTATACAGAGAAGGATTCACTCGAATCTAATGCCTTCGTCCTCGATTCTATCGCAGGTACTTACGAAGGAACACTCCCTGCAGCCGATTGCCCAGGTATCAAAACCGTGCTCACACTCAATGCCGACAGTACTTACCAGTACTCAGCCGACTATATCGAGCGCAAGGATGGTCACGACGAAGCAAGCGGAATCTTCAAGATGCTGGCTAATGGCGTAGTAGAAATCACCCGCCCTTCAAGTGGCGAGAAGTCATACTACAAGGTAAAGGATGCCCAGAGCCTCATCATGACCGATTCTCTCGGCACAGAACCGGAGGGCGCAATGGCCAAGCACTATGTGCTGACCAAGAAGAAATAAGCCCACAGACTTCAACCGTCAGTATCGCCTCAAAGGACGATATCTGACGGTATAAATCTGGTTGAAGTAAACCTTCCATTCATTCGGCTCCTTATCGTCGCTTCTGACAATACGGATGCCATAAAACCGGGTGCCCGTCTCCTTGTATTCCTTGAATCTCGACAGCATAGCCTGCGAGGGATTCGGAATCAGGAAGTCGGTTATCCAAAGTACGTCTGCATTCACATAATGCAATCCATCATGATCGAGCAACTCGAACATCTGGCTCATCATTTTTTTCGCAGATGTTCCTCCTCCGATAAAAGGGAGATGACTGGCTGATGCCGTATCTTCCGTCCCTTCCACAATATTGATTCCTATCTTCTTCAGTCGTTCCACCTTTCTCTTAGCCATGAGATCGATGGCACGTGTACTCACCGAGAAATCTATCAGAAAACAGTCTCGCTCCAGTTCTTCTGCCGTTTCTTCTATCAGGGAAATGAGTGTGGAAGAAATTCTTTCAGGAGTGCCATACATACTCGCAGAAGTATCGAGGCAGACTATCATAGGTCCCTTGCGTGAGGCATGTGTAAAACCGAGTTTGCGGGAAGGCTTAGCCATCTCACTCTTGTAGCGGAAAGTCTGCAACCTACGCGTGCGATACTTATATATAAAGAGTCCCTCCATGTCCTCATCACTGTATTGTGCAAGTTCGAGCGGAAGAAGCGAGTTGAGATCATCGCCCACGGTAATGCCCTCAATATCACTTCCTGAGGAATGTTCCATCTTCATATCGACCCCCGAAGCGATGGTCAGCCGGTCCTTACCATTGGCATCCGCCACACGTCCCATCTTCGCTACAATCTCCTTGATTTCAGGATATTGATCCTGTATTTTCATCTCGTTCAGTCGACGCTCAAATTCCGTCTCTGTCCAGGCGTTCTTCATCATTTCCCATGCCTGAACCGCCCGCTGTTCAGAAATACCCTTCAACTTCATATTGCGGGTTATCTGATCCATCATGCGGACCAATCCAGACTCGAAATGAGTCTGTCTGAGCGCAATGAAGTCCTTCAATTTAGAAATCACCTGCTGCTCTATACAAGCCTTCCAATCCCTTACCAGCCGTTCCCAGTTTTCAGCTTTGGAAGCGCCGATAGAGGAATGCAACCTGTCAGTATCTCCATCATGAATTTCTCCATTATGATTAGCTTGAATAGACTCCTCCCCGAAAAGCCGGAGGAAGAAAGTTTTGTCGAATCCATCATTCCGATGCTCCTCATCAATCTGGTCAAGCAAGGGTCTCCAAACCTCTTCGTTCATCCTACGGAAGGGAGTCCAGTCGAGCACATCATCAGCCCGATGACTTTCCGTCCAGGCTCTCTGTCGCTGGAATCTCATGTGGTGAACACATTCCACGATGAATTTTCCTACAGTCTCATAGAAAATCTTGCTCTTGATTCTGCTGTTAACCACCTGGCGCTGGAATTTCTGCACCTCTTCACCTGTCTCTGCAATAGTAACTTTCAAGGTAAAGAGGTGAATCAGATAATCCTTGAGCGGATCTTCCTTCAAATCCCAAGGCATGACAGTACTTGCCGGATCAGGAATTTTTACCTGTCCCGACTTGCAGAAATCATCCAGCATTTTCAGGTAGAACTGCGATTCTACCAAGTCCTTATTGGTCTGATATTTCATTTTTCCATCAGATATTCAGCAAAGATGCGGGCAGCACTCTCCACCTTTGCAGCACAAGGGCGAGATTTGTAGTATTCTGCCGTACGGGCTGAAGCCACATAACTGGACTGTGCCTTCTCATATCCTTTCAGACCGAGGATTTCAGCACAGATGATACTGCCATTCTGCTGCTTTGACTTAGCTAACAAATCCTGCACTACCTTGTAGCAGGCAGACTTACCTTCCCGGTCGTCGCCTTCGGTCTGACCACAGTCCAGCCCCACCAGTACGACAATACCTGATACTGCGCCACACATCATGCGCATTCTACCCACTCCGCCGCCGAAGCCAGCACCGATACGTTTAGCCATTGTTTCATCGAGACCATACAGATCAGCAAAAGCAGCCACCACAGATTGGCAGCAGCCATAGCCCTGCATGAAATTCTCCACTGCCTGATGCACACGAGCCTCCAGTTCTGGAGACAATATTTGATTTTCTTGATTCATATTGCCAAAATTATTTCACTTTCTCTATTCTAGCTCCGTACGCTCCACTTAATCCTCATACAGTTTCATTGTGTCCTGTCTTGTGAAGGCAAGTTCCTTATAGAAGTCTCTCAGATAAGCTGAGATTTCATTTTTATCATCAGACGAAACAAAGAGATTCTCACCCAAACGTCTCTCCAGCGAACTCAGATTATCTGAGAGGGTTTCTATTTCTCCCTCATAGTCTCTGCCCTCATCCGGGCTCTTACGAATGCGATGATACTTGATGTCTTCAGCAAGCGCATTCTTCATCTCTACCAGTTTCTCTGCCAAAGGAGCAAAAAGAGCACGGATCACAATAGTGCGGATGGCATCCCTTTCCTCCGGTTCCTGCCAGAGACAATGATAGATAGGAAGCAAGTCGCAGCAATCCACCTCTTCCCTGTCCTGCATGAAAGCAGAAGTACGGAGCAGACGGGCAATATTCTTCCAGCGGCGATCGCTCACGTAGATATTCCTGCGCTCAGCAGCCTCATCCACATTCACGGCTCTCAAGGATTTACGAATGACGGAAATGACATCCAGCACCTCCTCCTTTACACCTATCTTATAGATATTCTCCGACCATTCCGCATACTCTTCTGCAGTAATCGCATTTGAATTCTTCACTCTTCGTTCTTCACTCTTCACCTCCAAGAGCATCGCCCTGAAATTCGATTCCTTCTTAATCGGACGACTCTCAATGCGAATGACAAATCGGTCCCAGAGAGCCTCCAAGCCCTCGCCCTTTGCCGGCAACTCATTGCTGGCAGCCACGAGAAGTTTCAGCGGAAGGTGCATCTCCCGATTACCATTGCGGAACAGTTTTTCATTGATCACCGTGAGAAGCGTATTCTGAATAGCAGGCCCCGCCTTCCAGATTTCATCCAGAAAGACCACATCAGCAGTAGGCAGATAACCATCCACCGCACGCTCATAAGTATCAGAAGACTTTAATTTCTGAATACTCACAGGACCGAAGATTTCATCAGGAGTAGAGAAACGCGACATCAGGTACTCAAAACTATGAGCATCTCTGAAAGCAGTCTTCAACTGACGGGCCACCATACTCTTCGCAACTCCCGGAGGACCTAAAAGAATAACGCTCTCGCCTGCCAGAGCGGCAAGGAGCGAGAGCGAAATTTCAGTATTTTTTTCATATATGCCCCGGCTCATTTCCTGGAGCAAAAGTTTAAATCTTTCCAGCATGCAATTACTTTACGTTGCCCACCTTAATCAAGTACTCAGCAATCTGCACAGCATTCAGGGCAGCACCCTTACGAATCTGGTCGCCAGTGAGCCACAAAGTATTGCCGTTGTCATCAGCCAAATCCTTGCGGATACGACCTACATAGACATCATCCTTACCAGCGCTCTCCAAAGGCATTGGATAAACGTAGTTCTGAGCATCATCCTTCACAGTAACGCCTGGAGCAGCCTCCAGAGCCTTGCGGATATCCTCTACAGCCAATGGCTT
>ULKX01002970.1_pt1 | contig 11196 bp, 10 predicted proteins | sample 1951271 | NCBI WGS metagenome assembly ULKX01 (sample SAMEA4835512, study PRJEB28245) | human gut metagenome | biome: gut microbiome; material: fecal sample | place: Denmark | collected 2008 | reverse complement strand
GGCGCGGAGGTTATCCCGACGCAGACCGCGAACGAGATCATCAGCAAGGTAAAGACGCTTGCACCTATGCTGAATGAAGTTACCCTTCTGCACGTCAAGGGCGCTGTAAAGTTCGCGATCGAAGGCACGAACAACGCCGCCGCGATCCACACCGAGAACGCAAGCATTACCGCCGCCGCTGACACGCTGACCACCGTTTCCCTTTCCGGTTATGAGATCGTCAAGCTGGTTCAGATTTCCGATACTGTAATGACTATGAGCATTACCGCGTTTGAAAGCTGGATCGTCAATATGCTGGCGGAAGCTATCGCCCGCAAAGTCGAAGATTTGCTTATCAACGGCACGGGTTCTTCCCAGCCGAAGGGCATTGAAAACGCGAACACTTGGGGCGCGACCAACAGCGTTACCGTTGCAAAGACGGGCGCGCTTACCGCCGCAAACGTGCAGACGTTGATCGGGCTTCTGCCTTCCGGCTATGACCGTAACGGCAAGTTCGTTATGAACAAGAAAACCTTGTTCACAGACTTTATGCCGTTGCAGGACAACAGCAAGAACCACATTGTAACCGTTCAGAACAACGCGTACTTCGTGTACGGCTATCCCGTTCTTCAGTCCGATTACGTCGCGGATCACGAAGCCTTCTTGGGCGACTTCAAGAAGGTTTGCGCGAACCTTGCCGAAAATATCGGCGTGAAGAGCGCCTACGACATCGACACGAACAGCTACAAATATAGCGGTATCGCGATCTTCGATTGCGCGCCCGCTATCGGCGAAGCCATCGTGAAGCTGGTCAAGGCGACCGCCTAAAGCGGGAGGGCTGACAAATGATTGACAAGGTAAAGCTGGCGTTGCGGTTGAGCGGGACGGCGCTTGACGGCGAAGTTTCCGATCTCATAAACGCGGCGATCGCTGATCTTCGCCTTGTCGGTATCAACATTCCGGCGGAAGCGGGATCGTCCAGTAAAACGCTGGGCGATCCCCTTCTTGATCGGGCGGTTGTGCTTTATGCAAAGGCGGAATTCGGCTTCAATGACGACGCGGAGCGTTACCGCAACGCATACGATTATTTGAAGTGCGCCTTGTCGCTGACCGCTGATTACACCGAAGAAAGCGAGGGCAAATAAATGAGATGGGGCGAACAAATAACATTGGTTGCCTTGTCTGAACCTTCGCCGCGCACGAACGAACACGGCTTCCCCGTCGCCCGCACAGAAACCGCGACAACGGTTTTCGCTGACAAGAAATCCGTGGGCTTTTCGGAGTTCTACAAGGCGCAACAGGCGGGCTATACGACGGAATTAAAATTCGACGTGCATTCCTTCGAGTATGAGGAACAGCAGATCGTGGAATATCCCGTTTCGAGCGGGAAACGGTATCGCGTCCTTCGGACGTACACGCACGGGAACGGAGAATTTACAGAGTTGACGCTGGTTAATCTTCCGGAAGCGGAAGGGGGCGGCAACAATGGCGAAGTTTAACGTTGTCGGGCTGGACGACGTACAAGAAGCAATGCTTCGGCAAGACGCGATCGTTGAAGAAGCCGTGCCGGAAATGCTCAAAGCGGGTGGCGCAGTAATGCAGAAGGCACAGCAAGAAGAGATCAAGACAAGGTTCAACAGCAGACGAAGCACGGGGGCGCTTCTTGCGTCCATCAAAGTATCCGCCGTGAAAGAGATTGACGGCGGAAAACGGGTTGAAATCTATCCGAACGGAAAGGACAAGCACGGAGTACGCAACGCGGAAAAAGGCTTCGTCCTTAATTACGGGCGTTCAAATATGCCCGCGCGCCCGTGGTTCACGGCGGCGAATGAAAAGGCGGCGGACGACGTTGTTTCGGAAATGCGCCGCGTATGGGAGGAAAAGCAAAATGAAGAACGTTGACAGCTTGTTAAAAGCGGAGCTTGAAAAGCTGGGCGTTCCCGTCGAACGCCTTAAATACGGCGGGAAGGCGGCTTGCTTTATCGTCTATCAGCTTGTCGTGGGGCGCGACACGTTCTTTTCAGACGATGAAGAGGGCGCGCAGGAATTCACGTATCAAGTACACGTCTATTCAAAAACGGATTACATCGACATTCTTCAACGCTTGAAAACAGCATTGAAGGCGGCGGGCTTCTACGCGATCACGATAGACGCGGAAACATACGAACAGGACACGGGATATTACCACGTTCCCGTTGAAATCAAGTATATGGAGGTATGACACATGGCAACAATCGGTTTGCGCGATCTTTACCGCGCACCCATCACGATCGGCGCGTCCGGTGCGGAGGAATACGGAACGCCCGTGCGTATGGCGAAAGCTATTTCGGCGGAGCTTTCCGTTGAAGTCGCCGAAGCGATCCTTTACGCCGACGACGGCGCGGACGAAGTTGTAAAAGAATTCGTATCCGGAGAAATCACGCTGAACGTGAACGATCTTCTTCCGGCTGATCTTGCCGCCCTGCTTGGACAGAAGCAGGACACGGACAAGGTTGTTTACGGTTCTGACAGCGACGAAGCGCCCTATACCGCAATCGGCTTCCGCGCGAAGAAGGCGGGCGGAACGTACAAGTACATTTGGCTTTACAAGGTCAAATTCGCGATCCCCGATGAAAACTACACCACGAAGGGCGACAGTATCGAATTTACTACGCCGGAGATCGTCGGACAGTTTATCAAGCGTTCCGACGGATTGTGGAAGGCTGAACACGTCGCAGAGCCTACGAACAGCGTGGCGACGGCTTGGTTCACTTCCGTTCGTGAGCCTAACAACGCGGGCGGTTAATCGAATATCGAAAGGAGGAACGGCGGGAAGTCTGAAAAGGCTTCCCGCCTTATTCTGCTATGAGCGCAATTAAAGACGGACGTTTCCCGATCATGCTGGACAAGGAAAGACACCTTCTTTTCAGTCTGAACGCGATCGACGAAATGCAAGACAAATTCGGCGGCTTCGATCGCCTTGATACCGTGCTTTCCGGCAAGGACAGCATTAAAAATCTTCGCTGGCTTCTGACCGTGCTTTTGAATGAGGGCGCGGCGGACGACGAAGAACCGCTTACCGAAAAACAGGTGGGCAAGCTCATTCATACGGGCAATTTCGCCGACGTGAAAGCGGCGATCTTCAAATCCTTTTCTATGGGCAACAACGGAACGCCCGAACCGCCCGAACGGGACGAAGAGGAAGAGGACGACGAAGAGGACATCGAAAAAAACGCAACAGCGGGCAAGGAATAATCGACCTTGCCCGCCTTCTTTATATCGGCGTAACGCTTCTTCGCTGGAGCGAAGCCGAAGTATGGCGCATGACACCGTATAAAATTTTGACGCTTTTCAAAATTCATCGTGAATTCAATCCGGATCGTTTCAAGCCCGTTCCGAAAGAAGTTGATATTGACGACGTGCTGGGAGGGATATAAATGGCGAAAGAAGAGCAGATCAAAACATCAATCGACCTTACAGGCGAAAAAGAGTATCGCGCCGCTTGCACTAACATAAATTCTTCCCTTCGCGAAATCGGATCGGAAATGAAGCTGACGACGGCGGAATTCGCCGACAACGCAGACAGCGTGGAAGCGCTGACCGCGAAACAGAAGCTATTGCAAAAGCAGTTCGACGAACAGGCGAAGAAGGCAGAAGCGGCGGAAAAGGCATTGAAGAAAATGCGCGATAACGGTATCGAACCGACAAATCCCGCATATCAGAAAATGCAAACAAATCTGAACAACACCAAAGCCGACATGGTGAAAATTCAAAAGGAAATCGACGACACTTCTAAAAAGCTGAAAAGCTCAAAGGCGGATTGGGAGAGCGTCGGCGAAACCGTCGGCAAAGCAGGAAAGGCGATCGGCGCAGCTTGCGCGGCTATGGGTGCGGCGATTGCGGCGGCGGGTGCGGCATTCTTCGGGCTTGCCGAAGAAACACGCGAAGCCCGCGAAAACATGGGTAAACTTGAAACCAGCTTCACGACGGCGGGACATTCGGCAGAGGACGCGAAAAACACCTATACGGAGTTGTACGGCGTTCTTGGAGACGACGGACAGGCAACAGAAGCCGCCGCCCACCTTGCGAAGCTGACTACGAACGAAAAAGAGCTTTCGGACTGGACAAACATTTGCACGGGTGTTTACGCGACATTCGGCGACAGCTTGCCGATTGAAGGCTTGACCGAAGCCGCGAACGAAACGGCAAAGACGGGATCAATCACGGGCAATCTTGCCGACGCGCTGAATTGGGCGGGCGTTTCCGAAGATGATTTTCAAGCCAGCCTTGACGCTTGCACATCGGAGCAGGAGCGGCAAGCCCTTATCACGTCCACGTTGAACGGGCTTTATTCCGAAGCGGCGGACAAGTACAGAGAGGTAAACGGCGACATTATCGACGCGCAGAAGGCAACAGCAAATCTGAACAGCGCTATGGCGGCGGTGGGTGCGATTGCTGGACCGATCATTACAAAGCTGAAACAGCTTGCGGCGGAGCTTTTGCAGGAAATAACGCCGTTCGTCGAGCTTATCGGAAAAGGCTTGACGGGTGCGCTTTCCGGTGCAGAGAGCGCGGCGGAGGACTTCACAGACGGCTTGCTGGGTATGGTTACGTTCGCGATCGAAAAGCTAACGGAAATGTTACCGACCTTCCTTGAATTCGCGGTGAAGATGATCGCGAATATCGCTACGGGCATAGCTCAATCGTTGCCGACGCTTGTTCCTTCGCTGGTTCAGCTTGTAACGGACATCGTGCAAGTTCTGATCGACAATATCCCGTTGCTGATCGACGCGGCTTTACAGCTTGTAACAGGGCTGGCGGAAGGCATTATAAACGCGATCCCCGTTCTTGTTGCGGCGCTTCCGCAGTTGATAACCAGCTTGATCGACGGTTTGCTTTCCGCAATCCCGCAGATCATTCAAGCGGGTATCGACCTTCTGACGGCGTTAATTACCGCCCTTCCGGAGATCATCACAACGATTGTTGAAGCGATCCCGCAGATCATTGAAGGCATTATAACGGCGCTTACGGAGAACATACCGCTTATCATTCAAGCGGGCATTGATCTTCTTGTCGCGCTCATACAGGCTTTGCCGCAGATTATAACGACGATCGTTCAAGCGATCCCGCAAATCATAAGCGGAATTGTAAACGCGCTGATCGGCAACATCGACCAAATCATTATGGCGGGCGTTCAGCTTTTCGTGGCGCTCATTCAGAATTTGCCGACGATCATAGTTGAAATCGTGAAGGCAGTTCCGCAGATTGTTTCCGGCATTGTGCAAGCGTTCGCGTCGCTGGGCGGCGAAATGATAAACGCGGGCGCAAACCTTCTTCACGGCTTGTGGGAAGGTATCAGCGGGGCGGCTTCGTGGTTGTGGGAAAAGGTATCCGGCTGGGCTTCGTCCCTTGTTTCGGGTATTAAGGACTTCTTCGGCATTCATTCCCCGTCAACGGTATTCGCTGAAATCGGCGGCAACATGGCGGACGGCGTGGGCGTAGGCTTCACCGACAACATGGGCGGCGTTGAAGGCGATATGACCGCCGCAATGGGCGGAGCGGGCGCGCTGACGGCGGCGGAAGCAGTAAACGCCGTGAACAACGGCATTATTGCGAACATTGAAGGCTTGTCCGGAGCGGTGAACGCGATCGTCGAGCGGGTTATTACCGGACTGACGGCGCAAGCTCAACGTTTCAATCAAGCCGGACAGGACTTCGACAAGAACATAGCTTCCGGCATGGTGGCGGGTATCGTGCAGATCACGCAGAAAGTACCGCAGATCGCGCAAAGCATTATTACCGCATTCACGGCACAACATCAAAAGTTCGTAACCGAAGGAACGAACATCGACAAGAGCATAGCGCAAGGAATGATCGCGGGTATCCCGCAGATCACGGGCAAGGTTGCACAAATTATTCAGCCCGTTATTACCGCGCTTCGCTCTTACGTATCGGAGTTCACGGCGGCGGGCGAAGAGATGGTGCGCGGCATTTGGCAGGGCTTTCAAAATATGTCCGGCTGGCTTGAAAGCCGTGTCCGCTCTATGATGAGGGATATTGTGGCGGCGGTTGAAGAGGAAATGGACATCAATTCCCCGTCGAAGGTTTTTGCCCGTATCGGTTCGTACATGGCGCAGGGCTTGGGCGAAGGCTTCGCCCGCGAAATGCGCGACGTTGAAAGTTCGATCCGGCGCGAAACGTCGAACGCCGTTCCGGAATTCCGTTCCGGAGAGGGACGCGACACGCGCGGCGGCGGTACGCCTTCCGTTGAAGTCGTGCAAAACATCTATGCGAACGAAACGAGCTACGCCGAACAGCAAAGACAGGCGGCGCGGCAGTTCCGGCAGATTGCGCGGGAGGTTATGGCATGAGGACACAAGAAAAATTGATCTACACGAACGAGCGCGGGGAAAGCATAGAGTTTTCCCCCGCTTCTTCGTATCACGTAAACTTCAAGGACGTTACCGGACTTTCCGACGTGCGGAACGCTATTTACAGCACCAACAGCATGGGGCAGGACGGCGACACATACTTGGGCTATCGGATCGAAAGCCGCGATATTGACATCGTGGGATACATCAAGGAGCGGGACAAGCAAGCGGCGCAGAACCTACGCCGGAAGCTGAACCGCATATTAAATCCGCAGTACGAAGCAACGTTGACGTATGTTTTCGGCGACTTCCGGCGGGTGATCGGGTGCAAGATCGACGACGCGCCGATCTTCAAGCGAAAGCCGATCTTCGAGCAATTCACGGTTAGTTTGTCTTGCCTTAATCCGTTTTGGAGAGAGGAAACGGAAACACGCGAGGACATAGCAACGTGGATCGGCGGCTTTGAATTCCCCGTTCCGGACGGGCTGGAGCTTTACGACGGCTGGGAAATCGGCTATCGCCAGCCATCGCTGATTGTGAACGTCTACAATTCCGGCGACGTGAAAAGCGGTATCCGGATCGAGTTCCGCGCGATCGGCGCGGTTACAAATCCCGTATTGCTGAACGTCGATACACGGGAGTTTATCAAGCTGAATATTTCGCTTGTAGCGGGCGACGTTTTAACCGTTTCCACGGGCTACGGTGAAAAAGCCGTGAAGCTGAACCGTGGCGGCACGATTACAGACGCGTTCCGCTATCTCGACGTTGATAGTTCGTATTTGCAGATCGCCGTGGGCGACAATCTCTTCCGTTATTCAGCGGACGCGAACGCCGAAAATCTCGAAGTTTCGATCTATCACAATAACTTGTATTTGGGGGTGTAGCGCGGTGGAATTATACGTTTATAGCCGCGATATGACACTTCAAGGGATCGTCGAAAAGATTTCGTCCTTGATATGGACGCGGCGTTATTGGAGTTGCGGCGAATTCAAGTTGCTTGTTCCCTTCACGGAGGAACACGCCCGCTTGCTGGTGAAGGAAAATATCATCATCAAGCGCGGCGGCAACGAAGCGGCGGAAATCCGCTATATTCACATCACGAAGAATTCACAGGGCATGGAGGAAATAGAGGTTCAAGGCAAGTTCCTTCTTTCGTGGATCGGCAAGCGCATTTTGACAACGCAGATCATCACGAAGGACACGACACAGAACATTCTATACGCCATTGTGAAGCAGACTTGCACGAACGCAGGAGCGGCGCGCAATATCCCGAATTTCAGCATATCCACGACAGACGCAGACACCGGAAGCGGGCAGATCGACTATACTTCGGAGCAGTACGCGAACGCCCAGCTTGCGGCGGAAACGGCGGCGAAGGCGGCGAAGCTGGGTATTCGGGTTCTGACAAATGCCCGCACGGGCAAGCATACCTTTTCCGTTTACGAAGGGCGCGATCTTACGGCGGGCAATACCGCAGGGAACGCGCCTTGTATCTTTTCGCAGGAGTTCGACAACATCGTGGAACAGGAATACACGAACAGCGTTGAAAACCTTAAAACAACGGCTTACGTCGGCGGAGAGGAAAAAGAAGGCGTAACGCGGAAGGTTGCCGAAGTCGGCGGCAGTTCGACGGGGCTTTCCCGCGACGAAGTTTTCATCAATGCAACGGACATCGTGCAGGAATACGAAAACGAGAGCGGGCAGACCGTAACGCTTACCAACGCGCAATATTTAGCGCTTCTTTCCGCGCGCGGCGTTGAAGAGCTGGAGCAATACGCGGAAACGCTTGCTTTCGGATCGAAGATCAACACGAACGCGAATTTGAAGTACGGCACGGACTACGATTTGGGCGATCGGGTAACGTGTATCAATAAGCGCTGGAACGTCCGCATTGACGTTCGCATAACGGAGATCGCGGAAACCTACGAAACCAGCGGCGAAGAAATAGATATTACATTCGGCGAGAGCTTGCCCGCGCTTCTGACACAAATTCGGCAGATTACGAAATAAAGGAGGGCTTCACAGCATGGAAAAATCAAGTTTCTTCAACAGCGTTTCGCACGATCGCACGTACAAGGCGGAGGATTGGGCGGAATACTTCGCTTCGTTCATCGGGAACGGCGTTTTCCCCGTTCCTTCGACGGGGCTTCAAGTCGTCGCAAACGACGGAATGAAGCTGAACGTTAAAACGGGCAAAGCGTGGATCAACGGTTACTTCTACTTCAACACGGGCAATCTTGCCGTCGAGCTTGACACGGCGGACGGACAGTTGAACCGCATTGATCGCGTTGTCGTGCGCTGGGATTTGACAAACCGCGTTATGTCGGTGAAGGTCAAATCTTCTTCGTTCAGCGCGTCCCCTACTGCGCCCGCATTGCAGAGGGACGCGGACGTTTACGAGCTTGCGCTGGCGGACATCTACGTGGGCGCGGGCGTAACAGCTATCACACAAAGCAAGATCACGGATCAACGCTTGAACACGTCGCTTTGCGGCGTTGTTGCCGCCGTCGTTCAGCAGATCGACACGGCGGCTTTTAACGCACAGCTTCAAGCGTGGTTCGCTGAATATCAATCCCTTTCGGCGGCGGAGTACAACACGCTTGTTTCGTATATGAATTCGCTGAAATTGCAGGGTAACACGCAGTACGAAGCGTTCGAGCAACACATGGCGGATTTTGAAACACAGGCGGCGGCGGACTTCAACGCATGGTTTAACGGCTTGCAAAACGTCCTTGACGATAACGCGGCAACAAATCTTCTAAATATCACGAACGCGCTTGACGCGCGCGTGGATATGCTGGAAGCGGTGCTTTTCAATGACATTACGACAAATCCGTTCTTGATCCTCTTCGATGATCTCGACGGCGTAACGTCTACGGGCATTTGGAACGAGAGTTTGCAGAGGATCGAATGCTGACGCGGTACGCTTGCACGGCGGCAGAATTGTCGTGCGTGATCGGAAACATCTTCGCGGAGCTTTCCCCGCCATGCGCGGCTTGCGGCGCGGAGGTATTACAGATCACAGGAACAACGGTTACAGGGAACGCGGCAACGCTGACCGTTACCGAAGCGGGCTTCGATTTCGACGGGTGCGCCGACGATACCGTTATGATCGAGCGAATGCGGAAAGGACGGTGCATATATGCAAAGACCGGAGCGGGAGCGGAAAGAACCGACGGAATTCAACGTGATTGTGAAAGCGAAAGACCTTGTAAAGCACACCTTCACGATCACGAATTCGACGGAGCGCTACCCGAAGAAATACCGCTTCACGCTTGTAAACAGGATACAGGATAAAGCGGTGGACATTTACGAATGCGTCCTTGAAGCGAACGAATTAGACCTTCGGGACGCGCAGGAATACAGACAACGGCAGAAGCTACAAGCAAAGGCGCTGACCTATTGCAAGGAGCTTCTATTTTTCATAGAGCTTTCGCAGGAAATGGGCTTTATTTCTATGAGCAGTTGCGAATATTGGTCAAAACTTGCGCTTGAAGTGAAGTACATGACGACCGCGTGGAAGAAGCGGGACAAAACGAGAGCTTGAAAAACGTTCGGGGTACATCTTGATACGCCTAATTCGTCGAACGCCAACAACGTCCGCAACGTCAATTCGGACGGCTCTTTGAACAACAACAACGCGTACAACGGCAACAATGGCGTTCGCCCGCTTCGGTGGACTATGTGAACGAGTAGGCACAGCCGAAAGCAGAATACCACCATCAAAGGAAGGTGTATCCCGTCGCCGCTATCCACGGCGGGGACGAATACAGGATCGCCGATACCGGAGCATACCGCCTTCCGGCGGCTGGCAAAGGTTATAAACAGCGAGGATTTTTTATTATGACAGACTTTGAAAAGATACACAGTTTTGAAAGCCTATACAATGCCTACCGAAAGGCGCGGCAAGGCAAGAGGTGGAAAGGAGCGGCGGCAAAGTTTGAAGTTAATCTTCTTGAAGCGCTGAACCTATTAAGCGCGCAGATCAGAACGAAGCGCTATACCATGTCCCCGTATAACACGTTCGAGGTATACGAGCCGAAGCGCCGCGTGGTTATGTCGAACAGCTACAAAGACAAGGTTGTTCAACATTCGCTTTGCGATAACGTGCTTGAACCGATTTTGACACGATCGTTCATTCGCGATAACTACGCGTCGCAGGTGGGGAAAGGTACGCATTACGGGTTAGAAAGGCTTCAAGAGTTCATGCGGAGGTTTTACAGGAAGAACGGAATTGACGGCTGGATACTGAAAGGCGATATTTCAAAGTATTTCTATTCGATCCGGCACGACGTTTTGAAAACCTTAATCCGCGAGAAGATAACCGATCCGGACGTTTTGTGGCTTGTCGATCTTATCATCGACAGCACCGAAGGCAACGTCGGAATACCGATCGGCAATCAAACTTCACAGCTTTTCGCCCTTCTCTACCTTGACGGGCTGGATCACTTCGTAAAGGAAAAGCTGGGTATCAAATATTACGGGCGCTATATGGACGACTTCTTTTTGATCCATCACGACAAAGCATATTTGCAGGAGTGCCGGAAGCAGATTGAAGCGTTCGTACAGGCGCGCGGGCTTTCGCTGAACGCGAAAACAAATATCTTTCCCTTAAAACACGGCGTTGATTTCTTGGGCTTTCATACATACTTGACCGAAAGCGGCGCGGTGATCCGCAAGGTGCGCCGTCGGAGCAAGAACAATATGAAGCGGAAGTTGAAGAAATTAGCCGCCCTTCACGCGGCGGGACGGATCGACGCAAAGACCGTCGAACAATCCTATCAAAGCTGGAGAGGACACGCCGAAAAGGGAAACAGTTATCACTTGATCCGGCGGACGGATCAGTATTACAACAGCTTAATGAAAC
>ULKX01008082.1_pt1 | contig 11262 bp, 7 predicted proteins | sample 1951271 | NCBI WGS metagenome assembly ULKX01 (sample SAMEA4835512, study PRJEB28245) | human gut metagenome | biome: gut microbiome; material: fecal sample | place: Denmark | collected 2008 | reverse complement strand
TATTTAAAATTAAAATTGTCTATTTTTAATTAATACGAATTAATATAAAAAAATCACTCCATTGAAGGAGTGATTTAAATTTACATAAGCTGTTACTTAATCCAAATATTTTGAATCGAAGTTATCAATGAATCATAGATTGAAGCAATATTCTCAGGGAGCTCATTATCGCCACCGAACAAGCTTGTTGAAGGATGCCAATTTTGATATGTATTTTTTACTTTAGACTTTGCATTATTTATCTTGGTAATAACTAATAAAGCTTCTTCTTTGCTAGTCACTTTTTGGACTTCAGGTTTCAAAGCAGCGACATCTTTTTTAGCCTTAGCTTCCATCAATCCATCATACTTATCTACATTATCTGAGATGAGCTTAGCCTTAAAAGCATCATAATCAGAATCTTTTACATTACCGTTTTCATCGATAGCAAAGATATTCTTGCTCAATTGCATAGCTTTGCTCATAGTTGAACTAACAACTGCTAAGTCATCATAAGAAGTTATAGATCCAGCCAATTCAGCAATCTTATTTCTAAGCTTGGTGTTGACCTCCAAAGCTTTGGCTATAGAAGCATCGATTGAAGTTTTATTGTCACCATAGAACATAGAATATTGAGGATAGGTGGTAAAGCAATCATCGAATATAGTGCAATCTTTATCAATAATCTTTTTAATCTTATCAAAGGAATCATATAAGGATTCTTCTTTGGTGTCTTCTACTATGACATTTATATACTCATCGTACAATGAGGCATACTTAGTCATCAAAGCATCTAACTTTGCTTTCTCAGCTTCAGTATAGCTAGATTCATAGTTCTTGAAATAAGACAGTGCAACAACATTGAATCCGTCTTCCCCAAATACCTCAGTCTTAGTTTTGTCAACTAACTTGCCAGCGATTGTCAATCCATCCAAATTTGCTTGATTAAATGAATCTGCATATGTCTTTGATTTATTAAGCAATTCAATTCCTTTATCATATGCCAATCCGACATATACTTTACTGCTACTAGTTCCATTAGCAGGCTTTACAAAATCATAAGTTTCAGGATTGAACAATCCTTTAGTATATGTATCCAAAGCTTCGACTTCAGCTCCGACCTTGGCAATCTTTTCTCCATAAGCAGAAGTTAATTCGATGTTTTTACCTTTAGATTTAATGATATCTTCTGCATCGACACCATAACTTGCATCAACGCTGAAATCATAATATTCATCAACTTTATTCTTCAAAGCTTTGTATTTTTGATATGAAGCCTGAGCATTCAAAGCTCCTTCATCCATCTCGTCTAAAGCATCAGCTTTTAAGTCCTTAGTAGTAGGATCTAATTTCAAGGCTAAGTCGACACCGACAGGAAGCAATCCTAAAGCAGTGACCCCAACAGTGACATCAAAACCGGTAAATGTAGAAACATCGGCATTAGCAACTTTGGTGAATTCCAAAGAGAGGGAGACATTGCTGAGTGTTGCCATTCCGCCAGTCAAATCGTTCATATAAACATTAGCATCAGTGATTCCAGTATCATTCAATCCCAAGGTGATAATCGTCTTATGATTTCTAGTAGTTTCATCATCTTCGCCTTTGATAGAACCTTCAAGTCCAGTAGCTAAAACACTCAACGCTTTTGCTATAGCGTTGTCCTCAAGATTGAATGAAGGAAGCAAAGCTTCCAAGATGGACATATCAAATCCCTTATTGATCATTCCATCTTCTCCAAAAGCAATATCGACGAATGCTTTGAGTGTATCAGCCAAATTTGAAGTACTAGGAATTTCAGGTAATGTCAACTCTGTTTCGGCATATTCTCTCAAAGTTTTCTCATCATTTTTCAATGCTACAGTTTCATCTTTAGGAGTGACTTCGGCATAATAATAGACATTTTGTCCATCCTTATAATCGATATTCATCTGACCATATGAATTGGATTCATCGAATCTATCGCTATAGAAGTTAGCAGCATTCATCTGCAAATCAGAGATATAAGGAATAGAAGATAAATCGATTCCCCCAATTCCCATAGATGAAACGAGCTGTAAAAGACTGAACACTGAATTCAAAGCGTGGAGAGGAGAGGCTGAAGCATCTGTTCCATCCTTTTCTTTGTGGATAGCAGTAGCATTTTTAACTACTATTTGTGCATCAGCATTCTCGCCACTTCCAAACTTTCCATTGACAGTACGATAAGACAAATCGAAAGGAGCTGCCAAATCTATCATCTTGCTGCCCATTAAATCAACACTGGCATACAAAGCACCTTCTTGTCCTTTGACACCGATGACATCCTCTTCCTCAGATGAAGAAGTATTACCAGTCTTTCCTGTATCTGTGGAAAGAGTTGGGGCAGGAGTTGGAGTTGGGGTTGAAGGTGTGCTAGGACTAGTAGAAGTACTAGAAGAAGCTTCGCCTCCACAGCTTATTAGCATTGTAGACATGATTAACAACAATCCAATTGAATATCTTTTTTTCATTATATTTACCTCATCAAATGAACTTGTCTCTTTTAAAGACAAGTCCATTCTAAACTCATTTGAAAGATTAAAAAAATAAAAAATCAATTAATAATTAAACTACTTAATAGTAAAAAAATCCTACTATCTTTTGATAATAGGATTAGTATACATATAATTATTTAAGACCTCATAGATTCAATTATTCATTTCTTTTCATAGCATCTACCGGTTTCATATTAGCTATAGAATAGGAAGGAATCAAGGCTGATAAAATTGCCGTACCAAAAGATAAGACGAATAGAACCATTCCTTGAATCCAATTGAATGACAACATAGATAATGGCGACATACCCATCAAAGAAACTAACAAAGCATTGAGTGTCGGAGTCAAAGACCAAGTTATTGCAAAGCTTAATATGAAATTGACAGCAGCTATCAATAAACTTTCTATAACGAATATTGCAAAAACATCTCTACTAGTCGAGCCTAATCCTTTAAGAATTCCTATATCTTGTTTCTTAAAAGCAACAGATGTAAATATAAAGTTCATAGTAGTCAGAACGGCTATGATTCCAATTCCAATCGCTATGTACATAGCATAAGTAGATATTCCAGTAATCGTTCCTAAGAACGATGAATCTAGTTTAGAAGCTATGTATGAATTTATCGTATAGCTCTTTTGAATATAGGATCTTTGAATATAGTAAGTATCAGCTTTGACAGTCAAATTGTGTTTAGACTTGCTGAAACTATATACTTGTTTTATTTCATCCTTAGAGTTTGTCGGAACATAAACTCTAGAAATTAAATTAATTCCATCCTTTTCTCCTTGTATGTCGTATTTCTTAATATTATTAGCAGAAAAAGCCGATGGACTGAAGAAGACTGTCGTTTCCATTCCCGTACTTCTTCCATCGGTAGAGCTTGAAAAATCGACATATGATTGAATAATCTTGTCCTTACTATTATCTTCAGCCTCGAGATTATTCATAGCAGTCTCAATATCTTCTTTGTTTAAATCGGTCTTAACTACTCCCACGACCTTATAGATGGTCTCAGATTCATCCAAAGGATCTGTGTCAAAACTCTGATATATCTTAATCTTTTTTCCTAAGATGTTTTTATACAAATTCTCATTATTAAAGCATCCTTTTTCAACTAAAGTTCCACTAGCTGAATCAGTATAATCGTAATACCCAGTCTCATTGAACATAGTTAAGAAATAATCAGTCAAAACTATTTCATCAGTGGCAGAAGGAGCTTTACTTCCGTCTACTAAGCTGAAGTCTTTATAAGCTTCGATTTGAGATAAGTCATCTAATGGCGAAATGAAATAAGTTGATAGTTTTAAATAAGAAGGTAAAGAATCAATTTTATCTTGTGGAATGCTCTTCTTAATATTTATATTCAATGTTCTATAAGCTGGAATAGCTCCTTTATAGGAGTCCTTTATGTTGTTGTAATCTTCATCAGACATATATACTGTCGACTCAGTGTTATCTTCTTTGAAGACTTGTTTGTATAAAGTTATAGCATCAGTTCTATAGATGTCGGCAGAAGATGCATAGGTATCACTCGCATCATAAGTAGATACTTCCAAAGCAAGTCCAAAGAACGTAAACGAAATAATCGAGAGGATGAAAGTAAAGACCAATCTAACCCATCCCGATTTCAAAGAACTCATAGCCATTTTCAATATTGTTGTAAATGGAATTCTTCCATTCTTTGAATTGTATTTGATATCAGGATTTATATTCTTTTCTATATCGTCTTTATTAGTCTTTGAAAATCCAACCGGTAAATCCATCGAATCATCATTGGCCATCAAATCGACTGGAAATCTAACCTTGTCTTTATATGTTATGTAGGATGGTCCATCATAAGAACTAGAAGTTTCGTTTAAGACTGATAAGTCCTTATCAGTCATATTTTTTATACTGTCTATTTTAATAAGACCTTCCCCCACTTTATGAAGGACTGTCGATCCGTCTAACACTTCGCCTTCGCTTGAATGTCTTGTGATATCATCGACTATCAAGCCATTTTTAAGTCTTATTATTCTATCCGCATAAGTCTCAGCACAGGATGCGTCATGAGTTACACAGACGACAAGACAAGTCTTAGATAATTCTTTCAGCAGATCAAATATATCTCTAGAAGTAGTCCCATCCAAGGCTCCCGTAGGTTCGTCTGCCAATATGACTCTAGGATGTTTTACCAAAGCTCTAGCAATTGCTACTCTTTGTTTTTGACCGCCTGATATTTCGCTAGGCTTCCTATTTGAAAGTTCAGCAATTCCTACTTTCTTCAATATTTCCTGAACTTTATCTTCATTATTTTTTCCATATTTCAATTCATAGGCCAAGGATACATTATCATGAACAGTGAAACTATTTATGATGTTATATTCCTGAAAAATAAATCCAATATACTTGTTTCTATAGGCATTGAAATCTGTGGAATTAAATGATTTTGAAGACTTTCCAAACAAAATCAAATCACCCGAATCAAATGTATCGAGACCGCCTACAACATTTAAGAATGTCGATTTACCAGATCCAGACTTTCCTAATATGAAAACTAATCCTCTATCTGGAAGAGTGACTGTTATCCCCTTCAACGCCTCTACCTTTTGACCATCTTTAGTCTTATATACTTTATGTAAATCTTTAAGTTCTATCATATTTAGTCCTCTAAGAATCAAAACAAATAAACAAGTATAGTTTTAAATTAAATATTTGTTTATTGCTATAGTTAAATTAGTTAATCATTCATCGTTTTTAATGAATACTTTATTAAAACTAATGTGTATATTCAAAAAGAGGAAAATTTTTATATATGAAAAATAAAAAAATTATATATTGCTTGTCTTTATTGACTTTATCTATGACCTTATCTTCATGTGGAAATGATATCTCAGTTCCATCTGTCCCACCTATAGATACAGGTAATTCAAGTGTAGTCGAAGAAGAAGGAAAAGCCTCAGATAGACCTGAAGCACCTATAGAAAATAACTATGTTCCTGGCAGTGCTCCTAAAGATTATTATGGAAAATCAATATCTGATATAGGGACTAAAAAGAAATCTTCAGCTTATAAAGCATTCTTCTATGCCGAACATAAATTAGCTAATTCAAATTATTTCACCTACATTCAATCTGCTAATTTAAATGCTTATATTGGATCTGCTGTCGCATTTAAACAAGATGTCAGCGGATTTAGAGTCTTCATGAATAACGCTGGATTTGGTCAATCGATAACCAAATCACAAAAATCCAGTGGATTTCTGGCTTTGATGTCAGTTCCATCAGCAGTTCAAAAATACGAGGATATATCAGCTAATAAAGTAGGATATAGGCAGAATAAATCCGAAGAAAAGGATTCTATTGAAATTAAAACAGGTGAGAATGAAACGGATGGAAAGTATATTTATGGGTCATTCGATTCTGATAAGTACGATCAAAAAAAGATGATGACAAAAGAGGATTATGAGAATTACTGGGGTCATAACCTCTGGGGACTTACTAGTTATACAGTCCCATCATCAAACGCTATATATAAAGCTGATATCCAAAACATCGATGCTGGAAACTCAATAACTCTTTCATACGAATTTACTACCAAAGATACTGCTATAGATGGAGTGGATGCATCCAAAGGATATCAAAAAGAGCAGCAACAAATGTTAGGACAAGCCACTGCTAGTGTTTCAGTCACTATTGATAGCTTAAAAATCGAATTGACACTAGACAAAGATTTATTTCCAACAAAAGTTCACTGCATCGAAGAGTACACAGCTAGTGCAATGGGACAAAGTATCATCAAAATCAAAAACGACATCGTAAACGTATATAAAAAGATAGAAAGTGTGGACGATATCTCCATACCAGAATATAAACAAGACTATCAATTTGGAATTAATGCGTTCACTAAGTAACCCGATTCAAAGCTTATATGCTTGTGCATATAGGCTTTTTTTATGCTTAAAAGCATAATTTTTCCTATTTTTAAACTGTGATCAAGAAAATATAAAAGCTGGTATTCAATATGAAATTTCCTTTTTTTATCGAAAGACCTAGTATTTTTTTGAAACTTCTTAAAAAAGTTGTTGAAACTTTCAAGACTCAATGATAGAATAGCAAAGCACTCAAAAAGAGCTGGAAATTTAGCTCAGCTGGTAGAGCATCTCCTTTACACGGAGGGGGTCAGGGGTTCGAGTCCCTTAATTTCCACCATCGAGTGCAAAATAAGTACCGGCATATACATGGGCGGTTAGCGAAACGGTTAAACGCGGCAGACTGTAAATCTGTTCCTTCGGGTTCAGTGGTTCGAATCCACTACTGCCCACCATGATTGGGGTATAGCCAAGCGGTAAGGCAAGGGACTTTGACTCCCTCATGCTTTGGTTCGAATCCAAATACCCCAGCCATTTGTTTTTGTTATGACTCGTTAGCTCAGCCGGTAGAGCACATGACTTTTAATCATGGGGCCATGAGTTCAAATCTCATACGAGTCACCATTTGTTTATATTCTGCCCTGGTGGCGAAACTGGTAGACGCAAGGGACTTAAAATCCCTCGAGGCCAAACCCCTCATGCCGGTTCGACTCCGGCCCAGGGCACCACATAGAGCGTCATAACCTGGCACGAAAGTGTCAGGTTTTTCGTTTGTTTAAGAAATCATTTCAAATAAAATGGACTACAGACCCGTAGTCCTTTTTATTTATTCTTTTTGAATTTCGACTTTATATATCCTTTAAACATATTCCAAATATAATGTTTATCCATACAAGCAAATCTAAATTCTTTATACTTCAATTTATTTGTATCGATATAAACATCTAACATAAGCTCAGCGATATAGCCGAAGACTCTTTTATCCTGGCCTATATATTCATCTAGATTAATTCTTTTTTCTACTTTTCCTAGCAATTCAAACAACCAATCCAAATATGCATTAGCAGTTTCTTTCTTGGCTACGAACATATTGAAATAATGACCATAGACTCTTCTCATCACTTTCTTATAAGACTTATAGTATTTAGGATAATCAGTCTTGATTATATCTTCTGTGACTTTAAGTCCTTCCTTTTTATGTGCCAATATGTAATGAAGATAATTGGTGTGAATAACCATGACAACTTTGGCCGGTAAAATAAAATCATATTTCTCCAATGTTTTCTCTATTTCTTTTTCACCGATTATATTATCTAAAGATTTCTTGCAGAAAAAACTCTTCATAAGAAATCTTCTATAATGCGCGATTCCAAAATACTCGTATTCATTATTTCTATAAGCCCAGTAAGCTCCGGTCAATTCACAATAGCTAGCATTCTTGTTAGAAATATTGTCACCCGTATTATCTAAGCAATTATAAAAATGCTCATTTCTAAAATCAGCTCCAACTTCAATTGGAACATAAATCGGATTAGATGGCATCAAAGCCTTCTTATGAGCCATGACACCGATAAATATCTTTTGATTCATGCCTAAAATTATAGCATAAATAATATGTTTTAAATTACATAAGAAAATCATAAGAAATCACTCTAAACAACTTGGATTTATAAATACATAATTCACATCTAAAATAATATACAAGATTCTATAGATTAGACACTACTAGTAATCGGTAAAAATATAGAATTCTACAAAAAAGGTGAGAATTTCAATTTATTATTTACTATATCCTTAATGATTTTCACAATCATTGAATACTTCAATTCATGATTTTGATAATAATCTCCTACCATATTAACTTCATATGCAAAAAGAAGTGCTTAAGCATTTCATTTAATTCATAGAATCGTTAACTTTGATACAAAAATTGAATTGATAATTATTCCAAAGACAAATGAATACTAATGATTTATAATTAACTTTAAGTGAGGAAATAAAATGAAAATTTTAAAAAGTTTCAATACTTTAAGAAAGATTGTAGGAATTAAAAGCTTATTATCTTTCTTTGGCAGAGCAAGTAAAAAAGCCATTTATTTAAACCAGGGTAGACAAGGATTAGACCCCAGTCAAATAAAAGCAGCTGATATCCTATTCAAAGATATAGCTATTAAATACAGAGATGCTCCTAAAAGTACAGAGCCGATAAATAAAACTCTATTCTTGTTTTGGTGGGATGGATTTGATTCAGCACCTGAAATAGTAAAGCTCTGTGTTAAATCAGTTATAAAGAATTACCCAGATTACAATATCATTCTGTTGGATAAAACAAATTTAAAAGAGTATTTACCCGAAGACGATATCGTCTTCCAAGCATACATGAAAGGCAAAACAATAATTCAAAACTTTACTGACTACCTTAGATTTTATTTGATGTATAACTACGGAGGATATTGGATAGACGCAACTCTTTTCTTCCTAAAGAGATTTCCTTTAGATGAAGTTATAGGTGATGAAGATTTTGGGTCTATCGGATTCAGTACATTATCCAGATGTTTCTATGTCGATGGAATAGGCACTAAATGGTGTGATTTCTTCTATGGTGCTAGAAAACATGCACCTATTTGTAAGGCATTCTTAGAATGCTTTCAACGCTACTATGCTAAGTACAATTTCCCTTTTGATTATTTTATGATAGATTGTATCTTATTCGTCTTTATGAAATATTTTATAGAGAATGGTGTATTAGACAAGATCAAGACCTATCCTGGCAGTGCCATATATGTATTCCAAGGAGTTGGAATCAATGCAGAAGTAGATGAAAGAAAAATCTATGAATGCGAAATAATACCTCAAAAACTAGATAGAAAAATCAAACTATCAAAAGTTAAGAAAGGTAGATTATTAGATTACTTGTTGAGCACTGTTAGATAAGCATTTAACATTAGTATTTAATCTAATATCAATTCAATGACAACACATTAGAAACAGGAATCGACATCCTGTTTTTTAATACTATTCTTTTATTTATAGTATCGATATAGTCTAAATAATCATCAACTGTTTTAATAAAGCCATAGTCATAGTACTCTATTGAAATGGGATTTCCTCTATTATAAGTAGATAATTTAGTATCCAATTCTATTAATTCATCATCCGATAAAAGTGGCTTATCCACTTTATTTTTCTCTTCTTCCATCTTTTCTAAATAATCCTCTTGTTCAGGAAGAGATTTATAAGGAGCCCATTTAACCATCCCTCTATCTCTAAGCCTCATGCTTTATGGCCTCCTATTTGAGTGAGTCTGTTCTTTTCAGTTGAATGTTCTTGTAAGGACGAACACCTCATAACTGACGTGTTTCCAAACCTTTCTCTTATTTTGTCAATGGTTTCATCCATTCTCTTGTCTTTATCATGTTTAGACCAATCGGTCATGAAATCTAGTTGCATTGAATCTATATCCACCAATTCACCACCGACCAAATATAAGCTCCTTATCAAAAGATTTAAAGGACACGAACTAGTCAACAATTCTATAGCTTGTTCTATCTCGTTAGAAGTTTCTAATGGTCTTTCAAATCTCAAGCTTCTTCCGTAGCTTTGTGATTTATCCTTAGATCCTCCGAAAAACAAATCCAATCTATTCATAGCCATATGATTGTCTCTAAGTCTTCTAGATAAGACTCTTCCCATTTCTTTAGCAACACCTATAGCTTCATTTATATCAGCATCGAAGAACAAAACTTGGCCTACCGATAAAGACTTTGGTTTTGTTTTAATTTGTGAAGAGATAACAGCCTTATCAATTCCGTTAGCGTGAAGATAAAGTTCCTCACCTTTTATTCCAAATTTTCGAGATAGATATAAAGGATCAGAGCATGCAATATCTCCCATGGTTTCAAAGCCCAAAACGTTCAATCTCTTCTCCATTCTCTCCCCTATTCCCCACACTTTGGATAAAGGATGAATAGGCCAAAGCTTTTGCTGAATGTCAGCTCTAGTCCATTTATCGAACAAATCCTTCTTGTGCTTAGCTCCTAAATCCATAGCAACTTTAGCCAAAAATATATTCTCACCAATTCCAGCACAAACAGTGAGACCTGTTTGTGTCTTTACTTTAGCTATGATTTCTTTAGCATACTCGATATCCGTTTGTCCTTTAGCCTTTAAATAGTTAGTAACATCTAAAAAAGATTCATCTATAGAATAAACGTGAATATCACTAGCTTCGACGTATTCTCTATATATAGATGTTACTTCAGCTGATTTCTCTAAGTATCTTTTCATTCGAGGAACAGCATAAATAATATCCGGAATATTTTTAGGAAGCTCGTATCTCCTACATCTACTAGGAATACCCTTGGCTTTCAAAAAAGGAGAAACAGCCAAAACTATCGTACCATCGCCTCTATCAGGATCACATACAACTAATGGAGTAGTGAAAGGATCAAGACCACGATCTATACATTCGACAGAAGCATAAAAACTTTTTAAATCTATAGACAATATATTTCTAGGCTTATAACCAGATAACAAATCTTTATCGCTTATATCCATGGCTGCCTCCTTTCTTTTCCAATATCATATCAAATTTAAAAGAGGCCATTTTCCCAATGGGTAGATTTTAGAACTATTAAAAATCAGCCTACATTACTAAGCAAAAAACATAAAGAAAATATGAAATAATAAAGAAAAGAGGAAACAACAGTGACTAAAGAACAATTATTCAAATGGGTCGATACAGGTCGTGAACTTGAATTCAACTACAAAGGGAAAGATTATTCAATAACCTATTACAATGACGATAGGAAGGATTTTATTTCTTTTTGCGAAGCATATGATGAAACCGTAGATGTAGCGACAGTCGACGAGCTTTGGAATTCGACCTACAAAGGAATAAAATTATCCGATATGTTAT
>ULKX01022021.1_pt1 | contig 11286 bp, 7 predicted proteins | sample 1951271 | NCBI WGS metagenome assembly ULKX01 (sample SAMEA4835512, study PRJEB28245) | human gut metagenome | biome: gut microbiome; material: fecal sample | place: Denmark | collected 2008 | reverse complement strand
CGAGCGTCGTGTCTCTATATATATCCAATTTAAAATTTCTATAAGAGAATCTTACAACTAAAGGAATATATTCATCACTCATTTTGTCAGGAGAGCCGACACTTGCTGCAAAATAAATAAAATCATCATCAACCCTATCAAAGACCACGCCAAGCAACACATTATTCTTAGCATATTCATCTCCTACATATTTTCTAAAATCGTCTTTTGTAAAATCACGTCTCAGCAGATCCTTCCCATCCTTACCAGTCAAACACAATCTTATACGGTTATCATAATACTTGTTTCCAGTACCGTCATCTACTAAAGGTAAATTAACGTCAGCCTTTCTCTCTATGCTAACATTATATACAGAGCCATGCCAATCAACTGTACGTGTTTGCTCATAATCACCAATCTTCTGAATACTTTTTTTAACATGGGTCTTCTCCGGTTTACGGGTTATGATATCATTTGTTTTTTTATTTTCATTACATGATGTCAAAACTCCAATGAAAAAAAACATCGTTATAATAGATGCAATCCTTATCATATATATACTAACAATAAAATAATAGTAATAACAGAGGCAAAGTTAATTTAAATTTATCGCAGCACAAAACAAATGTTTGATTTTATTATAATGTGAGCCAAAATTCCATTGAATGGGGAAAAGACAACATATTCGACTGTGTATGATAAACTCAAATAAAATAAATAATTGAGCAGTTATATAAAGGATGTAATAGAAGAAGTTAGAATCTTATGAAACTTTGCAATTACATAAAGAATATCTGCAATATAATAAATACAAACACAAAATAACCAACTTCTTCTATTACTTATCATCCTTAATAGAAACTAAATAATAAATTTCGAAAACGTATTTTCACATCATCTCTATAACATGACGTCTTTCTACTTTAAAGTTTTACCTTTTTCTTAACGCCTTTGCTCTCATTACCCATACGGTCGAGTGATGTTACGACATAAGTGTATTTTGTCTCACCATTGACATAAGGTAACTTATAGAAAGTATCTGTTGTGATATCAATTATATGCGTTGCGTCATCAATGTCCACTTTTTCTCCACGGGCAAATCTATAAATAACATACTTCACGGCCTTATCATCCCAATCCTTACCTTTGGGCTGTGTCCAGAACAGTATGTAGCCATCGCTTGTCCAAATAGGCTTCACCTTTCTTGGCTTTCTTGGTCTGTCATCATCAATAAAAGGCATAAGAGGCTGCAAAGCCGGATATTTCCAATAGCTGTTTTTCAAAACTGTTGCATAATTTCCAACATTATCAACCACGGCTTTAGAATACCATAAAACAACCCCACTCACATTGCGCATCTGGCTGCGTAATGAATACTTTGCCGGCATTTGATTTATCGAAGGATTATCCACATCTGCAAACTTTACCGTACGCTCAACATCCTCTCCAATGAAAATAGGTCTGTTGGATGAATACCTGTTCCACCAGTTTATCAGAGTCTTGTAGTCTGCCGTCTTGTGACCTATCTGCCAATAAAGCTGCGGAGCACAATAATCCACCCATCCATTGTTAACCCAAAGTAACACGTCCGCATACAAATCATCATAATTCTGGAGTCCTCCAGTATCACTACCTATATTGGGAGCTGTTCTTTTGTTTCTATATATTCCGAATGGCGAAACACCGAATTTCACCCATGGCTTGCGTCTGTGTATTGTTTCTCCGAGTTCCTTTATACAAAGATTGACATTATAACGTCTCCAGTCACCAATGTTCCGTATGCCATTATTATATCTGGCAAACTCGTTACTGTCTGGAATAGACTGTCCTGCGACAGGATATGGATAAAAATAATCATCAATATGCACGCCATCCACGTCATAGCGTGACACAATGTCATCCACGACCCTACAAATGTATTCTCTATTTTCTGGCATTCCGGGATTTAGTATGAACTGTCCGTCGTACGAGAATACACGTGCAGGATTTTTTATTGCAATATGTGAAGAGGCTAACGTAAGAGTACTTTTGGTTTTAGCTCTATATGGATTAATCCAAGCATGAAGTTCCATTCCGCGCTTATGGCATTCGTCAATCATCCACTGCAACGGATCCCAAAATGGTGATGGAACCTGTCCTTGCACACCTGTAAGAAAGCGGCTCCATGGCTCAATGCTACTTTGATAAAGAGCATCACATTCAGGACGAACCTGAAAGATAACCGCATTAACATTGCACTTTTGTAATTCATCCAACTGATTTGACAGATTCTGCTGCATGGCGGCTGTGGAAAGTCCCTGAAACTGACCATTAACACATTGTATCCACGCACCGCGGAATTCCCTCTTAGGCACATATTTCTTTGCCGCCTGCATAAATAAGCATAATGATAAAGCCACGAACACACAGCTAAATCTCATTGTCTGATACATTCTCATATTATAAATTTTATCCAACAAAGTTAATTAAATTAACGTGCAAAAACACGCACACATAGCATCTTTTACGTTTTTTAACCCTCATGAATGTTCGTTAGCCTCTCTAAATATCAACCTCGACTCCGTAATAGAACAATATTGTGTACATTAAAAAGAGAAAACAAATCTATGATCAATCATTATAATATTCTGCTTATTTCAACACAAGACACATATATATCCTTACGCAAGGATATAATTAATTATATTTCACAACATAGTCCTATTCAAAACTCATGAAATGATCTTATATTTTGCGAATTTCAGCAATAACTGTTTAGTTCCTGCATTGTTGAAACGCACGGTTGCTTTTGTATTTTCCCCCTCACCGTCCAGCATTTCTATCGTACCGATTCCAAAACGCTGATGTTCTATTATATCTCCTATTTTCACATCACTATTATAATCCACACTTGCTGATATATCAGATTCCATTGGACGGTTTTTACTTACCAAATTTTCATTAGTAAAATGACTTACTTTAACATGGCGGTTTGTAAACATGTTACTTGCTCTTCCCCACTTTGCCAAATCTGTTCCCGTACGGATGTCGGCTTCATTATTATGTATATAATTAGAATCTATTTCAGAAATAAATCTACTCGGACGACAGAATTCCATCTTTCCATATCTATATCTACTTTTTGCATATGTAATAATACAATGCATTTGCGCTCTTGTTATCGCAACATACATCAACCTTCTTTCTTCCTCAATTTCACGTAGTGAGGAAGACATACGTATATTCGGGATTATATTTTCTTCAACTCCAACTATAAACACTGTGGAAAATTCAAGTCCTTTTGCCGAATGAATTGTCATCAATGATACAGTATTGTCATCATTGTTATTATCATCTATAGTTGATATTAAAGATATAGTCTGTAGAAAATCTGATATATAAAAGTCCTCTTGCCCCTCCTCTTTTTTATTGTCTACAAAATCTTTCAAAGCACTCAATAATTCTTCTACATTTTGCTGTCGTGCAACATCTTCAGGAGAACCATTGGAATAAAGCACTCCTTTTATACCGCTTTTATCTATTATTTCTACACCTAATTCATATGCATCGAGTTCGTTGCTCTTGCGTTTACATTCTTCTATAAAATCATGAAAATCAATAAGTTTATTTTTTGTATTGCTTTTCACATTAAGGCTATATCTGTCTGGGAACGATATAACTTCCCAAATACTTACACTATTAGCCTTTGCAGATTCTGTAAGTTTCTTAAGTGTGGTTGTTCCGATTCCTCTTACCGGATAATTGATAACTCTTCTTATTGCTTCCTCATCATCAGTATTTACAGTCAGTCGAAAGTACGCAATGATATCTTTTATTTCTTTACGCTGATAAAAATTCAACCCACCGAATATTTTATATGGAATAGATTTATTTATAAGCTCTTCCTCAATAACACGACTCTGTGAATTAGTTCGATACAACACGCAAAAATCCTTATAGTCGCATCCGGTCTGCCGTTTTATCCGCTTTATCTCATTACATACAATACATGCTTCCTCTCTATCAGAATATGCAATCTTCAAGTCAAGCTTCCCACCTTCATCCTTCTTACTGTATACATCTTTATATATTTGGTGTTCGTTATGTTTGATTAGGCTGTTAGCTGCGGCAACTATATTTTTTGTACTACGATAGTTTTGCTCCAATTTGAAGATCTCAAATCCGTTCTTTTTAGGAAATTCAAGTATATAATCTATATTTGCTCCTCTAAAACTGTAGATACTTTGAGCATCATCACCAACCAAACAAATAAAAGCATTTTTTCTATAGAATAACTCTATTATTTTTTGCTGTACATAATTTGTATCCTGATATTCATCGACAAGAACATACCTGAATCTGTCAGCATAATCAGCCAGTATTTCCGGATTATCCATAAAGAGCCTATATGTCAGAACCAGTAAGTCATCAAAATCCATTACATTTGCAATATGACATCTCTGAATATATTCTCTGTAAATAGTTCCTATTACATTTCTTTTACCATTTACTAAGAAGTCATCTACATTTATTAAGTTATTCTTGGCATAACTTATCTGACTGAGGACAAACCCCGGACTATATTTTTTCTCGTCAATATTATATTCTTTTATGATGCTATTAACAAGTGATTTTGAATCACTCTCATCATATATAGTAAAATTGGGCTTGTAATCTATTTTATCAATTTCACTTCTCAGTATCCTATAGAATATAGAATGGAATGTCCCCATATGAATCTGCCGTGCCAATTTATCCCCGACAAGAATTCCTATGCGCTCTTTCATTTCATCAGCAGCCTTATTTGTAAACGTCAATGCCAACATATTCCATGGTTTAATTCCATTTTTAAGAAGATAGGCAATTTTGTATGTCAACACCCTTGTTTTCCCGGCACCTGCACCTGCTATAACAAGTTGCGGTCCATCATTATATTTTACTGCGGACAATTGATTTTCGTCTAAATCTTTCAAAAAATCAAACATATAAATTAATGTATATAATGAACTATTTCCTTCTATAAATTCCTCCGGAAACTGTATTATGATTTATATCTTCTCCCTCCTTTGGCAATATTGGTATGAATTTCATTTGCCTTTCTATTCTTTTTCGCCTATTCAACAAATACGAATCCGGTGTCTTACTGCTGTATTTTATTGGATTTGGAAGTGTTGCCGCAATCAATGCACATTCAGCTCTTGTTAGGTCACGAGCTTCTTTGTCGAAATGATATTTTGCCACAGCACTTGCCCCATATATGCCATTTCCCATCTCAATTGAATTGAGATATACCTCCATGATTCTCTGTTTGCTCCACAGCAATTCAATAAGAACGGTAAAATAAGCCTCGAAACCTTTTCTGACCCATGTACGTCCGGGCCATAAAAACACATTCTTAGCTGTTTGTTGTGAGATGGTACTTGCTCCCATGCGTTTCCTGCCATGCCTGTTATATCTGGCAGCATTCTCTATTGCATTAAAATCAAAACCGTGATGTATAAGAAATTTCTGATCCTCACTTGCCATTACTGCCACAGGCAAATAGCATGATATATCTTCTATTGGTATCCACTTATGATGCAATGTTATATGCTCATTGTTCAAAGCCTGCTGAAAACATCTTATTACCATAAGCGGTGTAATATAAACAGGAATAAATCTATAGGCAATCACCATAAGTATGGTACTGCTGAAAAACAAGGCGATTCCCCAGCGTAAAATCCTACCTATTAATTTCATTGTCAAATTTATTTCTCGTATATAAACATATTAAGTCATCACAAAGTACTTGTGATGACTTAATATGATTAAAGTCAAACAAAATATTTACTTTAAAGTCCCGGCATTTGCAGCATCTATCATAGCCTGACTTGCATACATATATATTTCAACACGTCTGTTTTGCTGACGTCCTGAAGCCGTGCCATTGTCAGCTACTGGTTCAGAGCTACCTTTTCCTGTAATCTGCTGAAACTGCGAATTTGACACGCCACAACTCTTCAGATAATCAGCGACACTTTTTGCCCTACTGTTACTTAAAGGAATATTTATTCCATCATTTCCGGTAGAATCAGTATGTCCGTATATGTCAATATGGCAATCTGCATTATTCTTCAGCACTGTTGAGAACTTTGCAAGTTCGTTCTTTGATGTTGCATTAAGGTCTGCCTTATTTGTAGCGAACAATATTCCGGAATCAAAAGTAACCTTTACTGCTTTCAGACCATTTGCATCGGTAACTTCCTCTACTTTTGCATTTTCAACCTGTGCCGCAGCTTCTTCTGCGACTTTGTCCATATGACGCCCAATCAACGCACCGGCTCCTGCACCGACCGCTCCGCCTATAGCTGCACCAACGGCTGTATTTCCGGCTATCTTACCAATTATTGCACCTAATGCAGCTCCGCCACCTGTTCCAATCAATGCACCTGTACCCTGTTTTGTCTGACATCCTATAATGGCAAGCAAACACATTGTAAGTGTCATAACCCTAATTTTTTTCATAATCCTGTTTTTTTTATTTGTCTGTAAATTATTATATACATTTGCAAAGGTAGCGTTTTTTATTATTATGATGCTATGTTACAACAATTTTTTGTACTTTTGCACCCAAAATAATCATATAAATTATAATCATATATAATGGTAGAATTAAAAGAACTTACCAAAAGAGCTGATAACTACAGCCAATGGTATAATGATTTAATCGTAAAGGCGGATTTGGCAGAACAGGCCGCGGTACGTGGATGTATGGTTATCAAGCCTTACGGATACGCCATTTGGGAAAAGATGCAGCATCAGCTGGACTCAATGTTTAAAGAGACAGGGGTTCAGAATGCTTATTTTCCGTTGTTAATACCAAAATCTTTTTTAAGCCGTGAGGCAGAACACGTGGAAGGCTTTGCCAAAGAATGTGCGGTGGTTACACATTACAGATTGCGTTCCAAAGAAGACAAAAGCGGAATAGAAGTTGATCCCACAGCAAAGTTGGACGAAGAGTTGATTATACGTCCCACATCTGAAACCATCATATGGAATACATATAAGAACTGGATACATTCGTGGCGTGATTTACCATTGATGTGCAACCAGTGGTGTAACGTAATGAGATGGGAAATGCGTACAAGACCTTTCTTACGTACGTCAGAGTTCTTATGGCAAGAGGGCCATACGGCACATGCCACAAAAGAAGAAGCTGAAAAGGAAGCACAGATGATGCTTCATGTCTATGCAGACTTTGCAGAAAACTGGATGTCAATGCCTGTTGTCCAAGGCGTGAAAAGCGAAACTGAACGTTTTGCCGGAGCATTGAATACTTACACCATTGAAGCGATGATGCAAGACGGCAAAGCATTGCAAAGCGGCACAAGCCATTTCTTGGGTCAGAATTTTGCAAAAGCATTTGATGTAACATATTTGAATAAAGAAAATAAACCCGAATATGTATGGGCTACGTCATGGGGAGTGTCGACGAGACTGATAGGAGCACTCATAATGACTCATTCTGATGATAACGGACTGGTTCTGCCTCCAAAGCTCGCACCCATTCAGGTAGTAATAATTCCAATTTCAAAAGGCTCGGACGGGCTGGCTAAGATATCAGAAAAAGCATCGCCAATAATCAGACAATTACGTGAGTCCGGAATTTCTGTAAAATATGATGATGCAGAGAACAAACGTCCCGGTTACAAGTTTGCCGATTACGAAGTAAAAGGAGTACCTGTCCGCCTTGTTCTCGGTGCAAGAGATATTGAAAATGGTACAATTGAGGTAATGCGCCGTGACACACTGGAAAAAGAGACCAGGCCAATTGAAGGGATCGCAGACTATGTCAAATCTTTGTTGGATGAAATACAAAAAAACATGTTTGACAAGGCAAAATCATTCCGCGACGCTCATATTTATGAATGCGATGACTATGCAGAATTTAAAGAAAAGATAAAGGACGGCGGCTTCTTCCTTTGTCATTGGGACGGTACGGCTGAGACTGAAGCAAAAATAAAAGAAGAGACACAGGCAACTATACGGTGTGAGCCCTTTGGATACGAACCCACAAACGGTATAGATATGGTATCGGGCAAACCAGCATCCAAACGGGTTATAATTGCAAGAAGTTATTAAAATAATATATATGGTTATAATATGAATTGGCTTATTGATCTGTTTACTACAACAGACTCTGTGGCTCACATAACATTGCTTTACGCATTCGTTATAGCAGTTGGAGTCTTGCTCGGAAAAATCAAGTTTGGCGGAATCTCCCTCGGTGTGACATTCGTACTGTTTGCAGGAATTGTCGCCGGACATATTGGATTTACAGCCCCGACCAATATTCTGAACTTCATTCAGGATTTCGGATTGATTTTGTTTGTGTTCTGCATAGGACTACAAGTGGGTCCTGGATTCTTTGAAAGCTTCAAAAAAGGAGGTATAACATTAAACATGCTGTCAGTGACAATAGTACTGCTAAACGTACTTGTCATGTTTGCTTGTTATTTTATATTTTTTGACACCGAAAACGTCAACAACCTACCGATGATGGTAGGTACCTTATACGGTGCTGTAACAAACACTCCAGGACTTGGAGCCGCAAACGAGGCTTTGGCATCTTTGTTTGGAAATAATGTCCCACAGATAGCATCCGGATATGCATGCGCTTATCCTCTTGGAGTATTAGGCATCATCGGTGCCACAATTGCCATCCGCTATCTGACCAAGACAAAGCTTGCAGACGAAGAAAAGATGCTGGAGGAAGAAGAAGCCGAAAATCCTCACGCAAAACCACATCAGATGCATCTGAAAGTGAACAACTCTTATCTGGCAGGAAGAACGCTCAGGGAAATTTCAGAGTTCTTAAACAGAGATTTGGTATGTTCACGTTTACAGCACAATGGCACCACTTTAATTCCCAACAGTAAGACTGTGTTCGAATTGGGAGACGAAGTGCTGATTGTATGCGCAGAAGCCGATGCCGAGGCGATAAAGGCATTTATAGGTCCGGAAATAGATACACCATGGTCAGAAGAAGATCAGAACCAGCCATTGGTATCTCGTAGAATAATCATCACCCGTCCTTCAATGAACGGCAAAACGCTTGGAAAGATGCACTTCTCAAGTGTTTATGGTGTAACCGTGACACGAGTATCAAGGCAGGGCATGGATGTCTTTGCAAGCAGAAACTATCATTTTCAGGTAGGTGATAAGATTCTTGTTGTCGGTCCGATGGATAATGTCAACCGAGTAGCTGACATAATGGGAAATTCGGTTAAAAGACTCGACTCCCCGAACATTGCAACAATCTTTATCGGTATATTGGTAGGTATCCTGTTTGGAAGTATTCCTTTGGCAATTCCCGGCATGCCTGTACCGTTGAAGTTGGGTTTGGCTGGAGGTCCTCTTATCATAGCTATTCTTATCGGACGCTTCGGATATAAATTCAAACTGGTTACATACACGACAACATCAGCAAATATGATGTTAAGAGAGATTGGTCTGGTGCTATTCCTCGCCAGTGTGGGCATAAAAGCCGGCGCAGGTTTCTGGGAAACAGTCATTCAGGGAGACGGTCTGAAATATGTATACACAGGTTTCATGATTACTGTCATCCCGATATTGTTGGTAGGCGTCATCGCACGCGTGCGCTTCAAGTTGAACTATTTCACGATAATGGGAATGATAGCCGGAACATATACAGACCCGCCAGCTCTTGCTTACGCTAACTCCAGTTGTTCAAGGGAGGCACCTGCTGTAGGTTACTCAACAGTTTACCCGCTGGCTATGTTCTTAAGAATATTTACAGCACAAATGATTGTACTGTTCTGCTGCGGATAAAAATAGTAAAAATACAAATACAACAAAGGGGTTGCAAAACAGCAATCCCTTTTGTGTTTTATGCAGAGTAGCACCGGATACCGAACAGGCATATACTATAATAAAGCAATATGAAAATACATATTACTTTTAAGCAAAATCCAAGTAGCGTATAATCACACATTCATTTATGCTCCACGTATTATGTATCCATACTTGAAGTACTACGATTAGCACAAATAAAGTCATCATAGTTTATCAGTATTTAGTGCCGCTCTCATACAGATTGGTTCTTGATTCTGTAGAAGAAACACCAAATTATATAATACAAAAGCAGTAAACAAGAGGATTACCGCTAAGCGGAAGAGCAATGAATAGCCTACGGCCCTGGAAAAACGCTGTTTTGGCGGTTTATCGACAATCAGTCCTTATCTAAAAAATAGTTTTAAACGCAGTCTGTAGCAAGAAAACACATGACTCGTTTTACATATTTCAGACCATAAATATAATTGACACTTTATTATCATGTCTATACTTAAAGTTATATTGTATTCACCTATAAACAATCAGCGCATTATCTATAAGGATACAAACGGAGTAATGACGACAGACATAGAAGATGCATATTTCCACAGGTGTCATGTAAGAAACTTTATGCCCGGTGGATGCAGAATAGAAGTATGTCAGAAGACACGCGATGCTCTGAATACATTAGTAAAGAAATATGACAAAGATACAGGCTCACACATCCGTAAACTGAGCGGCTTCATATCAAAACTTCCAGATGGCAATTGCTTTTATTATTTTAATGAAGAAAAGACATCTGTAGTAGCGCGTAAGACTGCGATACTATGCATTAAGGCAATTAGACAAGGCATGTCTTGGAATGCCAACTTACACAACATGGCATTCCACTATTACTTAATGATGGACATATACTTCACATACATGTCCTTCGGATATGATGGAATAAAAGTGTGTGTTGGAGAAGAGGAAAAATCTAAACGTGTGTGCCGTTTCTGTGGCAGGAGAATGCCTGATGTTACTTTTAACAACGTTGCACATGCCATACAGGAAGGTCTTGGAAACAAGTTGTTGATTTGCAATGAAGAATGCGACTCGTGCAACAACGATCTGTCAATGACAGAAGACAATTTCCGCTATATTATGGATTTCCGCAGGGCAATGTACCATATTTCCCGAAAAAAGACAACCAAGGTTCCTACTGTCGTAGGAAAGAGCTTCATTGTCAAAGCTGGCAGTCATGGAGAGCCGGAATTGTTTCTCATGAAGGAAGCCTTACCGCAATCAGAAGTAATGAAAAACCAACCTTTCAACATGCGTTTGGAACTGAAAACGCCCATAAACAATGAGCGCATGTACAAGGCTTTATGCAAGATGGTAATAGACATTCTGCCAAAAACAGAGCTACCTCATTTTGTGAATACAATCAAATGGATTAAATACATGGACTGGACACCCGATGCATTGCCGTCCATTCTTCTTGCATTACTGCCA
>ULKX01015493.1_pt1 | contig 11418 bp, 9 predicted proteins | sample 1951271 | NCBI WGS metagenome assembly ULKX01 (sample SAMEA4835512, study PRJEB28245) | human gut metagenome | biome: gut microbiome; material: fecal sample | place: Denmark | collected 2008 | reverse complement strand
GTGTTCCCGATGCCATCATGCAGCTGATAGGCTTTTACCCCATCAAGATGACGCAGATGGATAACATCATTGTAGTGGAATGCACTCAGAAGGCTTCCGCCAAGATGATTGGTCGTATCGTGGATAAGCATTCTCGCCCAGTTGATTTCGCCAATGTTTCACTTCTGAATGTCAATGACTCTTCGTTTATTACTGGTGGTGTGACCAATGAAAACGGACAATTTGTAATACCTTGCAATGCTCAAAAGGCTATTGTAAAAGTAACATGTGTAGGATATAACACTTATCGCAATATCTTTAGTACTGGCAAAATAGGTACAATAGCCTTAAGCGAAGCTACGCTAAATCTACAAAAGGTAGTCGTGAAAGGTCATCGGAAGATTTATAAGTCAGACGGAACAAAGCTTATCGTGGATGTTCAGAAATCTGTATTAAGCGATTTTGGAAGTGCCGATGATGTTGTTGCGCAATTACCAACAGTGTCAGGTAGCGATGGCAGCTATTCTGTCTTTGGACGGGGAATTGCAGATGTATATATCGACAATCGTAAGATGAGGGACAAAAGTGAGTTGAGCCGCTTGAATTCCAAGGATATTTCTACGATAGAGGTAATCAACAATCCTGGGGTAGAGTATGATGCAGACACCCACGCTGTCATTAAAATCAACTTGAAACATAAGGTTGATGGAGGATTAGGCATCAGAACTTCTGTATTTGACAGCCAAGGCAGAAAAAACTCTGATTCGGAACAGGTGCAGCTCACTTACGATACCGAGAACATAAATGGATTCCTTTCTTTTACCAATTCAAGCAGTAGATATAAAACAGACCAAACCAATAAGGAACAGACTTTGGCTGATCATTCTGTCTGGAATATGGAAAGTGATATGCCTAAATGGAATTCCAATTATTATAATCAAACCATTAACGGAGGTATCAGTGCAGAATTGGCAAAGAATCATACCATTGGCGCAAGTTTGTCATACTCCAAGGAAACGGACAAGTGGGGAGGACATTCTGCCAGCCAAATGTTTCATGACAATCTTCTGTTTGAAGATTTATCCTCTAACATCCATTCTCATGCAAACTATGATCAATGGATAGGAAACATCTTCTACGATGGAAAATTCTCCCAAAAATGGAAAATGACGTTGAATGCTGATTATGTTAGCAGAAAAGCAGCAGATAGCCGTCTTAATCAAGAGTCTGGAAGCATGACGGATGCGCATGAGGTGAAAAATGAAAATGAGACTACTCACGACATCTATGCAGGAAATATGAAAATCAATTATCAAGCCAACAAAAACTTGACTTTTAACATAGGTGCTGATGCAAGTTATGTGGAAGAAGAAAAAGATTATCAGAGCCTTGAAGACGAGAAGTCAAGCGCAACGAGTCGTCTTCATGCAGAAGAAACAAAACTCGCCGCCTTTGCCGGATGCAATGTATCTATCGCCAAATTGTCTGCCCAACTGGGAATGCGATTTGAGTCATTTCGTATGCTGTATCGTGATGCCATCTCCCAAAATAGCTTGGTGGATAAGACTTATCGTCATTTTTATCCTTTCTTCTCATTGTCTTTGCCTGTAAAGAATGTCGAAATGGGATTAAGTATGACAACCAAGGTAAAACGTCCAAGCTATTACGAACTTAGAAACAGCGAAGAATATTTTAACCGTTATTCCATCGAGGCAGGTAATCCATGGCTGCTTCCACAATATACGACAGATATATCCTATTCGTTGCAATGGCATCAATTGCGTTTCTCAGTCGATTATCAAAGGATAAAAGATTACATCATCTCAACGAATATCATTCAGCAGGCATCCCCATTGGTGGCAATTTCAAAGCCTGAAAATTTTCCGCATTATTCTACAGTAAATGCAAGTTTGGCTTATCATACGAATGTGGGTGTTTGGGAACCATATTTCAACCTTAATATGATGCGAACTTATATGTCACTCTATAATACGGATGGAAGGAAAATCAAGAATGACAAGCCTTACATATCAATGTCGTTCAACAGCTATTTCAACTTGCGCCACCATTGGATGCCTTACGTACTGCTAAGTTACAATTCTGATGGAAACATGAGGGAATATCTGGTTAAACAGGCATTATGGTTTAGCCTAGGAGTAACCAAGCATTTTGCTGACAATGCATGGTTGGTAAGGCTGAGTCTTAACAATATCCTCGGCACAAAAGAACGAGAGACAAGATATACCTCAGATTACATATTCGACAAAAGCAGTTTCAAGGATGGTCGCCGCATCAGCCTCTTGGTAAGATATACATTCAAAGACAAAAAACGCTATAAGGGCGAAAGTGCTGCAAGTGAAGAAATAGATAGACTATAAACTCTCTCAATACATGATTCCGCAACAATGCGGAAAAATAAGATTCTGTGTGATGAAGTTTGCCAATATTTTTCTAATGGGTAAACTTAATCCACAGAATTTCTTTTAGAGATTCTCTAGTTAAAAAATATATATTTCTTTGTGTGTCACATAAATTATTGTATTTTTGCAGACTCATTACCTCAATTGAGGTGAAACACTCATAAATCGCTCATTTTAAGCTATTCTGAATATTTGGGCAGATTTTTCTCGAAAAAGATAATCAATACGCACAAGCATTCGTTGATATGCGCAACAAGTATGCATATGATATTTGTGCTATGCCTGCTCAAACAAAGGCAGATATTGTTGAGTTTGTATTAGGATTATATTGGAGAACTCCTGGAGGTTATGATCATGTTGCTGATCTCATTGAGAACGATGGACTATTGACAGGAGATTTACATCTCTACAATAAAAAGACCAATCAGTATCTCAGTGATGAAAACATACCAGATTTTGTGGCAAACATCAAATCAAACACTACAAAATGCTATTGAAGAAAGGAGTAAATTGTGAAGAAAAAAAATAAAAGTATTTGCTCTTCCTATAGAGGAGTTTGAAAAGAAATATCCTGTCAGCTATTCCATAGTTATACCTGGTATCCCAAAGGGACATGTGGCAAAGGTGGTAAAATTCTAGTGTTATCGAATCTGAAACAAGCCTCTTTTGAGGTTGGTTTAAGCCTTACGTAACGTTTATTTCAGGCTTAAACCAACTCCAAAAGAGGCTTGTTTCAATTGGTAGGGAGATGCTTTTGAGGGGCAAAAGAGGCCTACTTCCGATGAAGGAGCTTCTCGATGATGTGGCAGTTGAGCTGCTTGCCGATGAACTGCATGTAGTAGTGCGTGATGCTGTCGGGCTGGATGTCGCGGCGACGCTCCATGTTGCGAAGCTTGCTCAGCTGAGTGGAGGGGTGATTAGGGGGCTTCGTGCCGATATGGGTGAAGAAGTCACGGTACAGGCGGGTGAGCGGGATGTCGCGCTGCCATTCGTCTACCGGACGGTCCTGATTGGCATTATACACCAGTTCTATCAGCCAGCGCTGAGGACAGCGCCAGGTATATTGAGCAGGACTCTGACTCATCAGCCAGTGATAATCTTCCACCAGCTGCTGGTGGGCCTGCAGTTTCAGATTGCGATATTCTTCGTTCGTCATAATTCCAAGAAATTTGATGATATTCCTATACCGCCCACGGCTCCACATCCTTCGGCAGTATCTTGCGCTGAAGGCGCTCGGCGATGCAGTCTTCCTCCGAATCGCGCTCGTCATACCTGCCGCACGGCTGGCGAACATACAATACCTTGCCCGGCTGGCAGAACTCCTGATCTCTCACCTTCAGCATTTCTACGATGGTATACGACTTGCCCTCTTCCGGCTTGTTCATGCGCCTTACCGTGAACAGGAAATCGGCGAGGTTGGCCCACTGAGCACTGCCCGCAATGGAATAGATGTCGAGCGGAGGAAACGACTCATGACCGTCCTTGTACTGGATTCTCGGATGAGCCACCACTATCGTCCATACACGTCGGGCACGGCTCCATGCCTGCAGCTTCGTCAGCATCAGCCTCACCTTCTCCGTCTCCGTGGCTCGGCTGCCGCCCTCCGTCATGTCGATGAATACGTACGGGTCTATCACCAGGAAGTCGAGGCCGTGCTTGCGCATGTCGCGCTCAGCCATTGCTATGATGTAGTCGCTGTCGGGCAGGCGCGTCTTCGTATCGAAATCCACCATGTGCTGCGTCAGGTAGCTGATAACCTTGCTGTTCACCTCCCTGGCATCTCTCTCCTCCATAGTCTGGTCCATGCTGGCGGTGTCTTCCACTCCCAGTGCCACCCTCGCTATCTCCCTGACGTGCTTCGCCTTGACAGGTTTTTCGAAGGAGAAGAACGCCACGCGCTTCTGGCGCTGGAACATCAGATGAGCCATCATGCAGTTCAGGAAATCCGTCTTTCCGGAGTTCGGGATGCCCGTCAGGATGATGAGTCCGCCGTCGGAGGTAGGGTGGAAGATGCGGTCGGTGAGCATGCCCATGCCCACGTCATATCCCTTGTCGTAGTTGCCCATCATCACCTCCAGGATATCGGGTTCGTGCTGGTGCAGGTCGTAGATGTCCTGCGCCGCCACGTCTTCCGCCTCCTGTATGATTCGCCTTACCTCGTTGGCTCCGAAGGCGGCATAAACGTCGCTGATGTCCTTGCGGTTGCCGGAGAGATGCACCACCTTGGCGCGTGCGGTATAGGCGTTGAGCAGTGCCTTCACCATGCCTCTGCCGGGGCGGTCGGTATCTCCGCAGATGATGATTTCCTCCACCTGGGCTATCCATTCCTCGAAGGCCTCGTGGCTCTCGTCGATGTTGGTCTGGGCGCCGTTGGCGATGCTCAGCACGTAGGGGAATCCGCAGCTCATCAGCGTCAGTCGGTCCTTCTCGCCCTCCGTGATGATGAGCTGGCTGACGGGTTCGGCATCGGGACGGATGGGGTTGATGCTGTCGATGCCGTAGGGGGCGCAGGGCTTGGTGGGCGACTCCTGTGCGAAGTCCTTGGACCATTCTCCGGTGATGGGGTTGAGGACGACGGAGCGGAATTTCACGTTGATGATCTTGCCGTCCAGGTAGTTGCAGTAGGCGATGGCGGGTACGAGGGTGATGCCGTGTGGGTCTTCGCTCTTCCCGTCGTCGGCTTTCTTGTGCATGTAGGCGCACATCACTCCCGCTTTCTTCACCGTCTCGGGGTCCAGTTTCATCGCCATGATGTAGCTCTTCACCTGGTTCTGCAGGGCTTCAATTTCCTTGGGCTGGAGCAGGGGGCGTGCCTTGGGACAGGTGATGGCGAGCTGGGGCGAGTGGAAATGCTCCAGGAACTGCTGGCGTTCCTCGTCGCTTTCCAGGGGGTAGATGGGGTAGAGCCAGGAGCGCACCTCCTCGTTGATTTCCTTGTAGTCGCTGGATACCATGGGCACGTAGTTCTTGTCCTTCTGCTGGTTGGCTTTCTGCTTGCTGGCTCTGGCGTAGTAGGCTCCGTCGATGCGTGAGGATTCCTGGTGGTTGAGGGCTTTCATCTCCTCGAGCATGCCGCTGCAGTTGCATCTCCAGCAGTGGAAGTATCCGTTGCTTCTCTTCACAAAGCATCTGCGGCTGCTGCATTTGGGGCAGGTAACCTGGACGTCGAGTCCGCCCTTGGTGATTTCTTTGATGGCGTCGGTGGTGATGGCCTGCAGGTTTTTCAGGGTTACGGGTTGCTCTTCGGTATTGCCGGAGTTCTCGTTTGTGGCGTCGATGTCATCGGATGCTTTTTGGGCGATTCCGTTGTGCTGCTGTTCGTACTCGAGATAGAGTTTTCTTTTTTCATCAGGAATCTTTTCCTTGATTTCGGGGAAGTCGGTAGCGTAATATCGTGGCTTCTCATTCTGACAGTCTTCTTGTTTCATAGGTTGATATTGAATTTGCGTTTAATGATTGTTGTTTTTAGGCACGGATTACACGGATTACACGGATTTTTTTCTGTGATTATAGTCGCTTTACTTACATTAGCGTCATAAATCCGTGCAATCCGTGCCTTATCTATGTCCTGGGCTACTGGTTCCACTTCTTGGCAAACTTGTTCCATGCTGCGGAATCCGAAGGTCTTGGCGGTGCCTCATTCGGTATTCGGATCTGCTTGATGGTTCCGTCTTTGTTCCTGACGTCGTAGAATCTCTGTTCCGTTGCCTTGTCCTGGTATTCGTAGGCGGAGACAGGTCGGTTCTGTCGAATCATCTCGGCAGCGTGCTGCATCATGTAGAGTCGGGTATCGCTGACGGCAGCAGAAATCTTCTTCTGCATGAAATCTTTTTGGATGAGATTCTTGATCCAGATACTTCGCCATTCCAGCTTTAGAATCTTCAGCATCGTAACGCTGTGCTCCTGCAAATAAGGGTAGAGGTAGGCGTTGAAGAACCGTGTAGTAGCCATCGTTACCGGACATGCTGCCTTCATGTCGACGAAGAGTTCCGGCATCAATTTCAATGTCTGTTCATTGATTGGTGCTACAATGGTGGCGTATGCGTCCGGATTGGTTCCGATATATGTGAGAAGTTCCTTGGCAGCGGCATCAATAACCTTTTTCTGTTCGGCTGAATACGAATCGTACTGATTCGCTTTTTGAGCAAAACGGTTTCCGATTATATTATTATCTTTCTTTTTAATATTTTTCTTTATATATAAATTATTATAATTATATAATCCGACGCCGTTTTGCATGTTTTCGTTCGAATTTTCTTCCGAAATCTGCTCGTTTTCCACCTCATTTTCCTTCGCCACATGCCAGATAGGAGAGTAGAAAGCCATAAGATTCTGCTCGGTATGATAGCACCTTTTGTCCTTCCAGATGAAGCCGAATCCCGTACTTTTCAGTATAGCCTCGATAAAGCTGTGACGGCTATGGAAGTTCATTCCCTTAGCTATCTGACCGAACATGTTTCGGTCGTATACTTTGTCGAGATTCATCCACGCCGGTTCCCCGAAGTAGAGCAGCAGGATCTTGCGGATATTGGAATCCGTAAGTCCATTCGTATGCCATGTTGCCATCAGTCTGCGAACCAGTTTGATGTCAACTGTAGTAGTGAGCGGCTTGATCGTGAAGTCGTTCCCGGCACAGAATCCCGTGCCTCCGGAATTGTCATTTGTTTGTGTTGTCATCATAATTCAATTTATTTATAAATTTGTATAAGATTGATAAAAATCATTACAGGCATTCATCGCTTCATCTATATCCTTCAGATCTTCCACCAGATACTGTCCGAAGCTCCCGAATGCTGCGATAAACTCGGCTCTCAGTTGTTTCTGCTGGTCGGTATCATCTATTCTGCATACAGCATAAGGACAGGTTTTCTTCTTGGTCAGATGCAGTAATGCTTCATGCTTGTTCAAGTCTGGGATGAGCGTGATAATGGTGATAGCCAATCGTTTAGCCATGTTCTGATGAAGCACTTTGTCAGTATTGCATTTCAGGATTCTTCCTATCTGCCCATTTCCCATTCCAGCCCTCTTTGTGATAGTCCCTCTACAGATATTGTTCAGTTTCAGAATCCTCAGTATAAACTGTATGATTCTGTCTGTCTGTGCTCTTTCTGCCTTCCATTCTATCATATAAGCTGGTGATTTTTCTGCTTTTTTAGCATCAAAATTATGGAATATCTTTTTAGTCATATTCTGTTGTCAGTTGTTCTTTTTTTTATTCTTTTAATCTACTGCAAAGTAACAAAAAATAGCTGAACCGGCAACGATTCTTTCCACTTCCTCCCCTAGGGGCGTAAGTGGAAAAAATAATTTTGAAGGATGGCTGGTTATCCCGAAAAGGCGATATTGGGTTGGAATTTCTAGAAAATTTTCACCCATTTTCTTTGCACTTTCAAAATAAAAGCCTATCTTTGCGGTGACGTTTTAATATTATAGATAATACTCATTAATAAATTATATGATTATGATGGATTTTACTTTATCAAATTGTAAGGACTTGGATGTTCGCAAGGTTACTTGCGGCATCACGAAGCGTTTTGCCATCCTGCTGGTCATGATGGTTATGATTACGAGCAAAGCATTGGCTGGAGCCAGCTTTGAAGTGATTGATGGTTTTAAGTATTTACTGGATTCGGATACTAAAACGGCAACACTTGTGCCTAATACAGAACCGTATGCAGGTGATAAAATTGTGATTCCTGAAAGTGTGAAGGCGAAAGATGGGAATGATTACAAGATTACAGCTTTGGGGGATAACTGCTTCAGCTACTGTGGCAATTTAACTTCCATCACAATTCCGTCTTCTGTCACTTCGTTGGGGGATAAGTGCTTTACTAGTTGTAGCTTGACTTCCATCACAATTCCGTCTTCTGTCACTTCGTTGGGGAACTCTTGCTTCAGTTACTGTAGAAGATTAGCTTCTATCACGATTCCATCATCTGTTATTTCGTTGGGGGATAACTGCTTCACCTACTGTGGCAACTTAACTTCCATTACGATTCCTTCATCTGTTACTTCGTTGGGTAAAGAGTGTTTTAAGGACTGTTACAGCTTGGCGTCCATTACGATTTCCTCATCTGTTACTTCGTTGGGGGATAAGTGCTTCTACGAATGTGCCAGTTTGACTTCTATCACGATTCCGTCATCTGTTACTTCGATAGGGGATAAGTGCTTCTATGATTGCAGCGGTTTAACTTCTATTTCGATTCCTTCATCTGTTATTTCGATTGGGGAATGGTGCTTCTATGGTTGTAAAGGCTTAACTTCCATCACGATTCCTTCGTCAGTTATATCGATAGGGGAAAGGTGTTTTGGATATTGTAAAGGCTTAACTTCCATCACGATTCCTTCATCTGTTACTTCGTTAGGGGGGTATTGCTTCATATACTGTGAAAGCTTAACTTCTATCACGATTCCTTCATCTGTTCCTTCATTAGGTGACTATTGCTTCAGTGGTTGTATTTAGAGCCTTATAACTAACCATAACTTACCATGACTAACTAAACATAAAGCCTTGATTTTCAATACTCTTTGATTTTTAACACTTTCCGAGTGCTTTTTGGCAGTTCCCGATTTTCCACATATTTTTGCAGCGTATTTCTACCGTGGAGAATTTGCGGAGCTTTTATTTTGTCATATCGTGAACGTTGTTGACAAGGGTTTACGAGTGGTTACGATGAAGGACAGATTTGAAGCTGATAGGCAAAAAGCGTAATATCGTGGACTGGGTTGACAAAGGTTGTCAATGGTTCACTTCCGTTTACTCCATCGGTGGAATACTCAAAGTATGTAGAACATAGCAATATCAAAGAGTATGAGACCGACAAGAAAATGTGAATTTTGTGGCAAGACATTCGTGCCAAGAAGCGGTATGCAGAAATACTGTTCCGAGGAATGTCAGGCAGAGGCAAAACGTCTTAGGAAGAAAAGACAGCAGGACTTGATTAACGGTATTGAGCCAATCATGGATCTGCAACATCAGGAGTATCTTACCTTCTCCAAAGCTGCCATTCTGATGGGATGCACCCGACAGTATATCTACAAACTTGTGGCTAACGGCAAGTTGAAGGCATCAAGATTGAGCAGCAGAATGGCATTCGTGAGAAAGACTGATATAGAGAAGATGTTTGAGGGTAATCCCTACAAGCGTGTGATTCCTGCCAGCAAGAGCAAGCCCTGTCAAAAGGCAAAAGCAGAAAAGCCAACACAAAACCAGAAACCAACAAAAGGGAAAGAGGAGAATGAGGTGCTTGACTATTATTCGGGCGAGGAAGTAATGTCCATTTATAAGGTCAAGAAGTCTTGGCTCTACACCTCCGCCAAGCGTAACAAGATACCGATGTGCCGTATCGCTGGCAAGAACTATTACAGCAAACGGCATATTGATGAGTTCTTCGGTACTGCCGTTGACATCAACAGCATCACGGAATGGGTGACCGCTGATGATGTAGAGGAAGCCTTTAGCATGAGCAAGTCGGCACTTAGGGCATACACCTACCGCCATAAGATACCCACCAAACGTGAGTATGGTCGCACCTATTATTCCAAGGAACATCTTGAAGAATTGCGCAGAACCGACCTCATGAACGATGACAACTATTATACCACCGAACAGGTGCAACAGTTGTATGGTCTGACAAGTGCCAACATCTGCCATATAGTGAGAGTTCACCATATCAGTAAGGTAAAAGTGGGTGTAAAGAACATGCTTTTGAAGACGGATGTGGAGCGTGCAATGGCAGAAAGAGTTGCTAAAGGACTGTGAAAGCAAGTGATTTCAGCATTATCCATCAGTTACTATGAATAATTGGAGTCACGGATGCATCATTTTATTCCTTTGCAGCTGTGAAGATACACTTCACCACGAATAATCATCAATAATACATATCAGTTATGAGCAACATTTGCAAGACCGTATCATTGCGTACACGCAAAATCAAAGACGGACACATGCTGTCCTATTATCTTGACTATTATCCAGGCTATCGTGACGAGAGCACGATGAAAGTCATCCGCCATGAGTCGCTTGGCATCTACATCTATGCCAAGCCAAAGAACCAGATGGAACAGAAGTACAACCTCAACCTTACGGCAAGAGCCGAGGCGATACGCTGCCGTCGCTTCGAGGCTATCGTCAACGAGCGTTATGATTTCTTCGACAAGGAGAAGATGAAAGGCGATTTCCTTGCCTACTTCAAGAAACTGGCAGACAAGAAGAACTCCAAGTGGCAGCACGTCTATATGCACTTTCGTACCTTCACGCAAGGCAAGTGTACCTTCGGGGAGATAAACGTGGACTTGTGCAACAGATTTCGTGAGTATCTGCTGACAGCACCACAGGGACTGCATAAAAACAGAAAGCTGCATATCAACTCGGCAGCCAACTACTGGTCAACTTTCCGTGCTTCAATCCACACAGCCTATCGTGACCGCAAGATAAAGGAGAACCCGAACGGTTTCTTGGAGCGTATCGAGACAATCGCGACTGACAAGGAGCATCTTTCACAGGACGAGGTTATTCGCTTGGCATCCACACCATGCTCTGCTCCTGCCTTGAAGCGAGCCTTCCTGTTCTCTTGTCTTACGGCATTGAGAAAGAGCGACATCAAGAAACTCACTTGGGAGGAGATACAGCCATACGGCAGCGATGGTGTGATGTATGTCACCACACGAATGCAGAAGACAAAGGACATCGTGCATAACCCAATCAGTGAGGAAGCCTTGGAACTGATAGGCTATTCACCAGATAAACGAGGTAAGGTGTTCCCTGATTTCAAAGACTCCATGACACAGGCACCGCTGAAAAATTGGCTGAAAGATGCAGGGATCACCAAGCATATCTCCTATCATTGCTCACGCCACAGCTTTGCCTGTCTCCAGTTGGACGCAGGAACAAGTATTGCGGTTGTGCAGCGTTATCTCGGTCACAAGAATGTGGCAACAACAGAGGTGTATGCCAAGATTTCCGATGCTCAGAAGCGTGCTTCGGTTGGCTGTATCACCTTGAAGAAGTAACCATTTG
>ULKX01022070.1_pt1 | contig 11547 bp, 10 predicted proteins | sample 1951271 | NCBI WGS metagenome assembly ULKX01 (sample SAMEA4835512, study PRJEB28245) | human gut metagenome | biome: gut microbiome; material: fecal sample | place: Denmark | collected 2008 | reverse complement strand
TTTGTGTCTACATTTATTTTACCATTTCAGAGATAAACAATGAAAAAAGTATTTTTTAGCTTATTAGCTGCATTACTTCTTGTTTCTTTAGTTGCTTGTACAACAAAAGAAAAAGAAAATGATGGTTGGAACAAAGACTACAAAGTAGCTATGGTAACAGACTACGGAGATATTACTGACCAATCTTTCAACCAAGCAACATATGAAGGCGCAAAAGCATGGTGTGAAGAAAATAAAGTTCACTTCACATACAAAAAACCTGTTACTAACTCTGACGCAGATAGAATTGCTGCTACAGAAAAAGCAATTGATGAAGGTTATAATGTAATCGTTATGCCTGGTTATGCATTTGCTCCAACTATTCAAGAAGTTGCTGGTAAAAATCCAAACGTTAAATTTATTGCTCTAGACGTTTCAAAAGGTGATTTCGCTGCTGATTACGAATTACCATCTAACGTTTACTGTGCAGTATACCAAGAAGAATTAGCTGGTTACGCTGCTGTTAAAGAAGGATACAAGAAACTTGGATTCTTAGGCGGTATGAGTGTTCCTGCTGTTGTTCGTTTTGGTTATGGATTTGTTCAAGGTTGCAATGCTGCTGCTACTGAAACTAATACAACAATTGAAATTAAATATGCTTACGCAAAACAATTCTTTGGTGATGCTGAAATTACAGCTGTTATGGATACATGGTATGGTGACGGTGTTGAAGTAGTATTTGCTTGCGGTGGTGGTGTTTATACATCTGCATGTGAAGCTGCACAAAAAACTAATGGTAAAGTTATCGGTGTTGACACTGACCAATCTTATATCATCAATGAAAAATATGCTAAAGGTATGTGTATTACATCTGCTATGAAAGGTTTAGCTGCAACAGTTAAAACACAACTTTCAAAAACTATTTTAGAAGGTAAATTTGAATCTAAGATTGAAACTTTAGGTTTAGTTTCTGCAACTGATTTAGCAAGCAACTATGTACAATTACCTACTGCAACATGGTCAATGACTAAATTTACAGTTGAAGACTATAAGACATTAGTTGGAAAATTATATAACAAAGAAATTACTGTTAAATCTGCAACAAGCGCTGATGAAGTAAATTTCAATGAAATCCCTAATGTAAAATATTTAGGTAACCTTAAATAATTGAAAACTATTATTATAGAAGGTGGGTATACCACCTTCTTTTTCTTAAAAGAGTATAACAAGGAGATATTATATGGAAAATAATTATGCAATTGAAATGCTGCATATAACAAAAGAATTTCCGGGAATTAAGGCAAATGATGATGTTACTATACAGTTAAAAAAAGGTGAAATTCATGCATTATTAGGCGAAAATGGTGCTGGTAAATCTACTTTGATGTCTATTTTATTTGGCTTATATCAACCTGATAGTGGAATAATAAAGAAAGATGGTAAAGAAGTAAAAATTACTGATCCGAATGTCGCAACTAGTTTGCATATTGGTATGGTACATCAACATTTTAAACTTGTTGAGGTGTATAGTGTATTAGATAATATCATTTTAGGTGATGAACCAATTAAAGAATATAACTTTTCTGCCAAAAATAAAGTTCTTAATGGATTCTTAAAAGGTTTTTCTAAAACTATGACTTTTTTAAATAAGCATATTTTTAAAGTTATTGATCGTAAAAAAGCATATGATCAAGTTGTTAAATTATCAAATCAATATGGATTATTTATCGAACCTAATGCCAAAGTTCAAGATATTACTGTTGGTATGCAACAACGTGTTGAAATTTTAAAAATGTTGTATAGAGAAAATGATGTTCTAATATTTGACGAACCAACTGCCGTTTTAACTCCACAAGAAATTTCCGAATTAATGGAAATTATGAAAAAACTTGCATCTGAGGGGAAATCAATTTTATTCATTACTCATAAACTTAACGAAATAAAAGAAGTTGCTGATCGTTGTACTGTTTTAAGAAAAGGTAGATGTATTGGTACTGTTGATGTTGCAAATGTTACTAAAGAAGAATTATCAGAAATGATGGTTGGCCGAAAAGTACAACTAATTGTTGATAAAACAGAAGCTAAACCAAAAGATGTTGTCCTAAAAGTAGAAAATCTTGTTATGATAGATAAACTACATAAGACAAATGCGGTAAACAATGTTTCATTTGACGTTAGAAAAGGTGAAATTGTTTGTATAGCTGGTATTGATGGCAATGGTCAAACTGATTTAGTTTAAGGTATTACAGGTCTTGAACCAATTAAATCTGGTAAAGTATATTTAAATAATGTAGATATTACTAATTTATCAATTAGAAAAAGAAACAAGGTAGGACTTGCACACATACCAGAAGATAGACATAGACATGGATTAGTTTTAGATTATTCATTAGAACAAAATTTAGTATTACAAAATTATTTTGAAGATCGATTCCAAAAAGCAGGATTTATTAAATTTAAGAATATTCGTAAATATGCGGATGATTTGATTGAAAAATTTGATATTAGATCTGGTCAAGGTTCAATAACGGTCGCTAGAAGTATGTCTGGTGGTAACCAACAAAAAGCTATTGTAGCTCGTGAAATAGACCGAAATACTGATTTATTAATAGCTGTTCAACCTACTCGTGGTCTTGATGTTGGTGCTATTGAAAACATCCATAGTAGATTAGTTGAACTACGAGATGCTGATAAAGCCGTTTTATTAGTTTCACTTGAACTAGATGAAGTTATGAGTCTATCTGATAGAATACTAGTTATGCATAAAGGTGAAATTGTTGGCGAATTTAATCCTAAAGAAGTTACTGCGCAAGAATTAGGCTTGTATATGGCTGGTGCGAAAAAACAAAATATCAATAAGGTAGGAAACAACAATGAATGATAATAAACAACCTACAAATTTAAATAATACAGAAGTAGTTAATAACGATAAACGAGAAATGAAAGTTGAAAATAACAATAATTCATTTATCCGCTTCTTAAAAAACCAGCTGTTCAGTCAATAATAGCATCTTTATTGTGTGCCATAATTGGATTATTTATTGGATATTTGGTTTTACTTATTATAAAACCTGGTCAAGCTAATAAAAACTTTATTAACTTAATCAAAGGCTTTATGTATTCTTCCAATAAGCAAAGAAGATTAAAATATTTGGGTACTACATTGACAAAAACAGCACCATTAATCCTAACTGGTTTATCAGTTCTGTTTGCTTATAAAGCTGGTTTATTTAATATTGGTGCAGCTGGTCAATACACTATGGGTGTTGTTACAGCTTTATATTGTGCCCTTGTATTAAATCTACCATGGTATATTAGCACATTATTAGCAACTATTGTTGGTGGTATATGGGGTTCATTGACAGGTATCCTTAAAGCATATTTAAATGTTAATGAAGTTATATCTAGCATAATGTTGAACTGGATTGGTCTATATTTAGGTAACTTGATTATGGATAATCCAGCATCTTGGGATAGTGTTAAATCTGAAACGTGGTCTTTATTTGATGCTAAACATGCAAATGCTTCAGTGAGACTACCAAATTTGGGCCTTGATAAAGTATTTGGCGGTAACCAATATGTTGGTATTGGCGTTATTATTGCCATAGTAGTCGCAATTATTATTTATATTGTCTTGAATAAAACAACTTTTGGATATGAATTGAAAGCCACTGGTTTCAATCGCAATGCCGCAAAGTATTCAGGTATGCATGAAAAAAGAAACATTATCTTGACAATGGCAATTGCGGGTGGACTTGCTGGTTTATCAGGTGCTACACTATATCTTACTGGTATAATGCCTTGGTATAATCCTGCTAATTTACCTTCGATGGGCTTTGATGGTATTTCAGCTGCCTTTTTAGGTGGTCTTAATCCATTTGGTACTATTATTTCTTCATTCTTCATTACATTCATTATTGAAGGTGGTGGAAATTTAGACACTACTTATTATAGTCCTGAAATTGCAACATTAATTACGTCAATAATTATTTATTTATGTGCATTTGTACTATTTATAAAAACATTTATTACTAAACGAGTTAACAAAAAAATTGAACAAACTGCTAAGAAGGAGGAAAAATAAGTATGAATATATTAATACAATATACATTAATTTATGCTGCAACTCTTTCTTTGGTTGCTCTTGGTGGTATGTTTGCTGAAAGAAGTGGTGTAATAAACTTAGGACTTGAAGGATGTATGGTAATTGGTGCTTTAGGTGGCGCCTTAATTATGCAATATCTACCAACAAATTTGAATGCCTTCTTGGTAATTGTAATTGTTTTTGGAATAAGTATGCTATCTGGTATTCTTTATTCACTATTACTTGCTGTAGCTTCAGTTACATTTAAGTCTGATCAAACAATTACAGGTACTGCCCTTAATATATTGGCACCTGCTTTTGCAACCGTTATTGTTAAAGCACTTACACTTGCAAGAGATGGTAAAGCTGCTCCACGTTTGGATTACATTGATTTACAAAAGAAATTTATATTTAATATTGGTAAACTTGAGCTAAACTGGTTCATTGTAGTAACAGTATTATTAGTTATTATTTCTTACATAATACTTTATAAAACTAAATTTGGTTTAAGATTAATGTCTTGTGGTGAACATCCACAAGCTGCCGCATCAGTTGGTATAAATGTAATAAAAATGCGCTATATTGGTGTAATTATCTCAGGTGCTTTAGGCGGACTTGGTGGTATAGCATTTATTGCTTCAGCTAATTCAACATGGTCATTTGATAATGGAGTTGCTGGATTTGGATTCTTAGCCCTTGCGGTTATGATATTTGGAAAATGGAAACCAATAAGCATTTTCTTAGGTGCATTATTATTTGGATTCTTTAGAGCATTAGGTGCAGTTTATACAAGCTTTGATTGGTTACAAGCCTTAAATATGAATCCAAGTATTTATAAAATGTTACCATATATAGTATGCTTAATCGTTTTAGGATTTACATCAAGAAAATCATACGCACCGAAAGCCGAGGGTATACCATATGAGCCTGGACAACGCTAATCATCGAAAAATAATTGACGTTAAAAACTGGAAGGGTAAGAAACATTACGAATGGTTTATTAAATACCCAGCTCATTATTATGGTATTACTAAAAAAATTAAAATAACTAATTTAATAAAGTATCTTGAAAATGAAAAAAATAACAATAACAAAAATTCATTTTTCATTACAATGTTGTACTTTGTTACTACCGCTTTAAATAATATTGAAGAAATGCGTTTAAGAGTAGAAAATAACGAAGTTGTTTTATATGATGTAGTTAATCCGGCCTATACTGTAATGACTGGTGATGGCGTATTTGATAATTGCGATAGTTTATATGATAAAAATTATGATAAATTTTATGAACTTGCAAAAATAGCAATTGACAAACGAAATAAGCATATTGATGAAGATGCAAGCTATAATGATTTATCTAAATTTGATCAATATTATATTACTTCACTTCCATGGATAGATTTTGATAGTATGATTCATCCAATGCCAAACGATGATAGTAGTTATGTACCACGAATTTGTTGGGGTAAATACTATCAAATAGATAACGAATACTACATTGATTTTAATATTCAAGTAAGCCATGCTTTAGTAGATGGTTACCCACTTTCTTTAGCCTTTTTAGAAATTGAGAAATATCTAAATTCACCAAAGAAATATATTGATGAAAGCAGAGAAAACGCCTAGTGATAGGCGTTTTTTTTATATCAAGAATAAAGATATTTGTTCTTAAAAATATTATATTTCATAAAATGAATTGGTGATAACTTTGCTAGTAAAAAAAAGAATAATATTTACATATATAATTATTGGTATTGCATTTTTAGCACTATTTTTACGCCTTACTTATGTAAAAACTTACAAAAGTAAAGAATATTATGAAAAAGCTTTAGATTTATGGACTAGAAATGCTCCTATTGAAGGTAGAAGAGGCAATATTTATGATCGAAATGGTAATTTAATTGTTGGAAGTAAGTTAACACCTACAATTGTTGCAATTCCAAGACAAATAAAAAATAAGGCTACAACAGCTAAAAAAATTGCGGATATTGTTGATTGTACAACAAATGATATTTTAAAACATCTTAATAAAGCTGTATCAGTCGAAATAATTAAACCAGAAGCTCAAAAAATATCTGTTGAACAAGCTATTGAAATCGCTAAATTAAATCTTGATGGGATTTACATCGTTGGTGATTCATCAAGATATTATCCATATCCGACATGTTTAGCACAAGTAATAGGCATTGTTGGTATTGATAATCAAGGAATATCGGGTATTGAATATATTTATGATCAATATTTGAAAGGAAAAAAAGGAGCGTTACAAATTTTTACTGATGCTCATGGTGCCGCAATGGATGATTTGAGTGGTTATTATAAAAACGCTTCTAGCGGGCTTGATATTTATCTGACAATTGATTTAAATATTCAACTTTCATTAGAGCGTGTAATGGACAATGCTTATAATAGATATGAAGCAGATGATGTTGTAGGTTTGGCTATTAATCCAATGACTAGCGAAATATACGCAATGGCATCAAGACCAACTTTTGATTTAGAAAATTATAAAGATTATTCGCAAGAAATATTTAATAGAAATCTTCCCATCTGGAAATCTTATGAACCTGGTTCAACTTTCAAAATATGTACTTTTGCGGCAGGGTTAGAAGAAAAAGTGTTTAGAATTGATGAAAAATTCTATGATCCAGGATATATGATTGTAGATGGTACCAGAATTAGAGATTGGAAAAAAGGTGGTCATGGGGATGAAACCTTTTTACAGGTATTGGAAAACTCATGTAACCCTGGTTTTATGACCATTGGTTTAAGACTTGGTAAAGAAAAACTATTCGAATATATTAGAAAGTTTGGCTATGGTAGTAAAACTGGTATCGACTTATTAGGAGAAAGTAAAGGAATACTATTTGACACCAATAAAATTGGCAATGTTGAACTTGCCACCACATCATTTGGACAAGGTAATTCAACTACGCCATTACAAATTTTGAATGCCGCAAGCGCAGCAGTTAATGGTGGAAATTTGCATAAGCCATACATTTTACATGCGATAGGAAAACAAAATAATTTCATTATTGAAAATAAACCATCTTTAATAAGGCGGGTAATAAGTGAGGAAACTTCAAAAATTGTTGCGAATGCATTAGAATCGGTTGTCGCAAAAGGCACAGGTAGAGCATGTTATATAGATGGTTATCGAATTGGTGGTAAAACAGGAACTGCGCAAATCGCCGAAAATGGTCATTATCTTAGTAATAAATTTATTTTGTCTTTTCTTGCAATAGCACCTATGGATGATCCTAAAATCGGTGTTTACTTAGCTATTCAAAATCCTCATAACGCAATTCAGTATGGCGGTACAACTGTTGGACCACTTGTAAAAGAAATTATGAGTGAATCATTGTCTTTTCTAAATGTCAAAAAAAATTATGAAGGAATTTCCTATCAACCAAGATTATGGGTTGATAAACCGTTATACAAAATTCCTGAATATATTGGTATGAATAAAAAAGATGTTAAATATAACCCATATTATAATTTTATTATTGAAGGAACTGGTAATATTATTATTGGACAAATGCCGGAAGCTGGTGAATCAATAATAGAAGGTGGAACAGTTATTTTATATACATAAAAAAGGGGAGGGATAACATGTATATATCAGATTATTTCTTTCAATTCTATCAAATTAATAAACATGATATTATCGATCATTTTGTAACAAAAATTTGTAATAATAGTGCAGACGTTATAGATGGTAGTATTTTTGTTGCAATAAAAGGTTATTCAAATAATGGAATAAATTTTATCGAAGATGCTATAAATAATGGGGCTAAAACAATTATTTATGATGATACTAATTATATTGAACCTAGTTACAAAGATATCAATTTAATTTATGTTAAATCTGCAAAAGTTGAACTTGCTAGATTATTAAAGTGGTATTACCAGTTTTATCCAAAATCTAAAATAATTGGAATTACTGGTACTAATGGCAAAACGACAACGAGCAGTATTGTATATGAATCATTAAAGACAATTAATAAAAAAGTATTGTGGGTTGGTACTGGTGGTATAAAGTCATCGATAAATAAAATTGAAAAAGTGATTGAATCTACTAATACAACGCCAGATATTGTTAAAATATATCGCTATATTTATAAAAATTATTATGATTATGTAATCATGGAAGTAAGTAGTCAAGGAATAGCAGAAGGTAGAGTATTAGGAATTCATTTTAATGTTGTTACTTTAACAAATATAACTCAAGATCATCTTGATTACCATAATACAATGGATAACTATGCCTTTACTAAAGCAAGAATTGCTTTTAATTTAACTGAAGAAGACTTTTTAATTGTCAATAACGATGCAAATTATGCCTCTTTATTTGAAAATGCCTCTCTAGCAAAACTAAAAACTTATAATAGTGGTTTAAAATCCAATAAATGTACAATAACTGGTAAGATAATTGATAAGAGTTTTGAAAATATGAAAATAGCAATTTGGAAAAACAAAGAATGCTTTGAAATTGTTACAAAACTAATCGGTAACTTTAATTTAGACAATATTTTAGCCGCATACTTAATTCTTGATAGTTTAGGCGTAGATAAAGAAATAATTATTAAGTGTATTGAAGACTTTAAACCCGTAGCAGGAAGAATGAACTATTTTGATTTAAATGTAAATAATAAACATATTAATGTAATAGTCGACTATGCTCATACACCTGATGGTATAAGGCAAGTAATTCAGTATTTTAAAGAATTTACTACCAATAAAATTATTGTTGTAGTAGGGTGTGGAGGCAATCGTGATAAAGATAAACGTCATAAAATTGGGAATATAGCGACTGAGTTAGCAGATGAGGTATATTTTACTGAAGATAATTCCAGAAATGAAGACGTAAATGAAATAATTTCACAAATAATTAGTACAACCAATCAAAAAAATTATAAAATAATAACTAATAGGCAGTTAGCAATTGAACGAGCAATTTCAAATAGCAATGAAAATGATACTATATTGATATTGGGAAAGGGAGCAGAACGATACATAGTTAGCGAAAATATCATTAACTTTTCGGATATTGAATATGTAAAATCGTTAAATAATAAGAATGAATAGTTATTTTGCTTTATTAATATTAATAATTATAGGCTTATTATTAGGAATTTGTACATTTCATACTACTATTCCCTTACTGTATCATTTTAAATTTGGGCAATCTATTAGAAAAGAAGGACCAAAAAGACATAATTTAAAATCAGGCACCCCAACTCTTGGTGGAATTGTAATATTTTTAGTATCTTTTTTTCTTTGGATGACGTTGCTTTTATTTAATCATTATATTAATTCTCAAACTATTTTTAATATATTGCAACTTTTAATCCCTTTTTTAGGGTTTGGTTTAATTGGTTTTATTGATGATTTTTTGATAATAATCAAAAAAAATAATGTCGGACTGCATCCAAAGACTAAACTTTTGTTACAAATTTTAATTGCCATAATTTCTACCCTATTATATCAATTAATGAATAGGAATAATGTTCTTAATTTTTTTGGTGAATCACTATATTTATCTTTCTTTTATCTAATTTGGATAGTTATTGGTTTTGTAGGCTTCAGTAATGCCACAAATTTAACTGATGGAATAGATGGATTACTGGGAGGATGTAGTACTATTAGTTTTACTGGCATTTATTTAATCGCAATATATGAAGAAAACTACGTCGTGGCTTATCTTTCCATCAGCATAATCATAGCTTTACTAGCTTTTTTATTCTTTAATCTACCAAAAGCCAAAATTTTTATGGGGGATACTGGTTCACTTGCTGTAGGAGCTATAATGTTTGCAATGCTAATTAGTCTAAATAAAGAACTATTAATAATATTTTTTGGTTTTATTTATATTGTTGAAACCGTATCGGTTATATTACAAGTATGGTTTTTTAAAAAGACCAAAGGATCTAGACTATTTAGAATGACACCATTACATCATCATTTTGAGCTTTTAGGTTATAGTGAAAATAAAATAGATTTATTATTTTGGACTATATCAGTGTTTACAACGATAATTGGCATAATATTGGGGGTGAAAATATTTTAAATAAAAGATATTTATTATATGGATTAGGAATAACCAATAAAGCAATTAAAAACTATTTTGATAAAGAAGAAATAGAATATCTAATATATTGTGATGATACAACGAATGATACTCAACTTGCAAAAATTATTTTAGATAAAATAGATATTATCGTGAAAAGTCCGGGAATAAAATTTGATACTGCTTTTTTAAGAGTAGCAGAAGCATTAAATAAGAAAATAATTTCTGATATTGAACTTTATTATCAATTTTTTAAACCTACTGATATGGTACTTGTAACTGGTAGTGTTGGTAAAACAACAATTGCAACTCTAATTTCTAGAATGCTGTCAATAAAAGAAGAATTTAAAGACAAATTAGTAGGAAATATTGGATTACCTACATTCACTCTAGCTAGTAAAAAATCCTCTTGTTTAGTGGTTGAAGCATCAAGTTTTATGTTACATTACACCTATAAAACTAAACCTCATGTAATGGTTATACCAAACATTATCAAGCATCATATTGATTATCACAAAACATATAACAGTTACATAAAAGATAAATTAAAGATAATTAGAAATATGAATCACTATGATTATGTTGTATATAATAAAGAAGATGTAATTTTAGATGAAATTATTAGTAAAATGAGCAATGTAAATAAAATTTCCTATTCACTTAATGAAAAAAAAGCTAATTGCTATTTTGATAATAATTATATATTGTATAACAATGAAAAATTAATCGACATTAATGAGGTTAAAAAATCAGAGTTACATAACATCGAAGATTATATGGCAAGTATATGTGTAGCTAAGATATATGATATTAAAAAAAATCATATTAATGAAGTAATCGAACATTTTGAGGGATTAAAGTATCGTTTTGAAATGGTTTATCATACAAATGATTTAATAATAATTAACGATTCAAAATCGACAACCCCATATGCAAGTCTTGCGGGGGCAAAGAGTATTAAAAATAATTATAACTCTTATTACAAAGTCCTAATAGTTGGTGGAATAATGAAAGAAAATTACTATTGTCTTGCCAAACAATGTGATTTTATTGATGAAGTTTATACTTATGGTACGTCAAGGAATGAGCTTGCGGAAGTCTTTAGTAATAATTTAGTAAAAGTTTTCGATACTTTAGAAGAAGTAATAGAAAAACTCCCATTAAAAAAACCATTGTTAATATTATTCTCACCAAGTTGTGTAAGTTATGATCAATATAGTTCATACATCGAACGAGGTAGTGAATTTAACGAATTAATTAAAAGACACTATAATTTATAGTGTTTTTTAACGTTTTAAAGCATATAATATAAAAAAATACAAAAAAATGGTATAATTTTATTGTAAATAATAAAAAAAGGTAAATTTGGTGTAAAAAAATGAGAGAAAAACTTGACAATATAAAAAATATTGCA
>ULKX01021700.1_pt1 | contig 11668 bp, 3 predicted proteins | sample 1951271 | NCBI WGS metagenome assembly ULKX01 (sample SAMEA4835512, study PRJEB28245) | human gut metagenome | biome: gut microbiome; material: fecal sample | place: Denmark | collected 2008 | reverse complement strand
AGTTTCTTCGTGCCTTCCAACAAGGGCGCAATATTGGCATCCCACAGGGAAGTGCCATATTTGACTTTATCGATGAGATAATCCTTGGCTATTCTGACCTGTTACTCCATGAAGCGATAAGAAAAGAAGGCATTAAGGCTAAATATGAGATAATCCGTTATCGTGATGACTATCGTATCTTCTGTAATGATAAGGATGTTCTTGAAAAGATTTCATATACACTGCAACACGTGTTGGAGAGTCTGAACTTCCGGATGAACAGCAAGAAAACCAAGATTAGTGAGAGTATTATTACAGATGCTATCAAATCTGACAAACTTGCATACATCTATAATACACCTATATTCAATAAGAAGGGGTGTGACTTTGACAGTTTCGAGAAACACCTACTCTACATCCTCATGTTTGCTCGCCAATATCCCGATAGCGGTTCCATCAGAACCATGCTCTCGGATATTGACAAACGCATGGAGGATTGGCTAAAGCCTTATGAAGAGGAGGTTACAACCATACCTATTCTTGAAGATGATGAACCTAAAACCGAAAAGATAACCAAACAACGCCGTCTTGTTGGTGGCAGTGTGCGAGCCATGTCGGCAGTATGCGCCCAGATAGCTTTAGAGAATGTTGGCTGTTGTCATTATGCTTTACGGGTTCTCAGTAGAATAGTCGATTCTCTTAAAGACGAAAAAGAGAAGAGCGCAATCATAAATCTCGTATATTCCAAGCTTTGCAATCAGCCTAACTCCGACTACAACCAGCTATGGCTCCAGAACATGACATATCAGAAGGACAAGAAGAATAACTCATCACCATATAAGATGCGCTTGTGCCGTTTAGTTGCTGATAATAAGGAAGTGGAATTGTGGAATAACGAGTGGATAAAGCCTAAACTCCAGTTTGGCTTGCATATGAATAGCATTGTCGATGAGGAAACATTGAAGAAGGTCACACCTGTGATTACATTTAAGGAGACAAGAATGTATTATGAACTATAGAATTAGATTGTAAATATGACTGATATATTTGATGATTTCGATTGGGACGCCTTTGAGAAAAAAGACTCTTTTCAAATGTCTGAAAAACAGAATGAAGGAACTGTTGACGACATTGAACATACAGTTGTTTCTGGTACTGTCATTTCTATCACCCAACGAGAAGTGGTTGTTAACATAGGCTATCGTACAGACGGTATTATACAGAAAAGTGAATTTATATATAATCCAGAACTGAAAGTAGGGGATGTCGTTGATGTTTACATAGAATCAAAGAGTAATCATCTTGGTCAGCTGATTCTGTCGCACAAGAAAGCAAGAGCAGCAAAAGCCTGGGAACGAGTTAATGAAGCACTTGACAATAACGAGACAGTAAAAGCATATGTTAAGTGCCGCACAAAAGGTGGTACCATTGTGGATGTCTTCGGAATGGAAGCATTTATGCCAGGTTCTCAAACGGATATCGTTAGAGTAGACAATTTGGAAACGTTTGTAGGACAGACAATTGGCGTTAAAGTTGTAAAGATAAACAAAGAGTACCGCAATGTTGTTGTAAGCAGAAAATCCGTAGTAGAGGAGAATCTAGCAAAGAAAACTACTGATAAAACTTTGCTGAAGGAAATTTGGCAAAAACATACAGAAGTACAGGAACAGATTCTTAGACAAAGAACAGCTCCAGTTGCTATCATACCAGAAGCAACTACTATCATTAATGAGAAACTGCATGTCAGAGTTGATACCACAGATAACACTAAGGAAATTCAACAACAGATAGTTGATAGTTTGGAAATTGATTATGATGATTGTCATTTTGAAGAAGGCTATGTCCTATCCCCTATTTCTAACTGGCAAAAGTTGAATGAATCAGTGAAAGCCAGAATCAGCTCAAAAGCAAATAAAGAATATGTCACGTTCACTTACTATCCTGTAGTTGATGGTAGTGTAGTGGATAAACACGCTCAGTTTACTGGTGTAAAACATTTGTTAGACAAACTGGAAGTGGAATATGATTTCGACAAGAATAATCGTCTGCAAATATCTATTGACGAGTTAAATAGGTTGAAGGAGAATAAAGAATTCAATAGTCTCCAACTAGCTTTGCCTGATCGAGCATCAGCCATTATTCCTACATACCCAAGTATAATTGTTTATCTTGAAAAGCAATGCCCTGGTCTCAAACTGAATAACATTGAATCGTTTAAGAATTTCAAGGATAGCAAGAAGAAAATTCGCACTGGCGTAAATATAGACAAGCAAGTATCTGTTGAAGGTGGATATTTCACACAAGAATTCTTGGATATGATAAAGCCTGTATTTAAATTGCAAATGTGTAAGGTAGAATATACCTTTATCATTCACGAGAATGCACTTAATCGTTATGATTGGCAAGCAAACACACTCGGCTTACCTAATCTGAACGGCAACACAATAACTTTCTATAAGAATATAAAACGTCCTGCGTTGCAGGAGAATACAGATGATATTACAAGAGAAAACGAAGCAGATGAGACTTCGGATATTGCTGATATGACATCGTCAGAGTTCTTTAATACGAAGGACACTACCGATTTCAACTTTGATTTCTATCTCTGGAACAAACTGATGAAAAGATTGTTTGGTCAGGACAATTATGACCATATAGAGAAATACTATTACAAGTACCGTGAGAATAGAGATTGGGCAACGGTAGAAGAACTTGATAAATTCAATGATGACCTTCACACCTTGTTTAAACCATCAATAGAACATTCCGTATCGTCAAATGGAACTTCAATCGGTATTGATTTCAATTGGAAAGAAAAGAGTTTGCCTGAACTTCTTACAGAGTTAAGCAGAGACTATCCGTTTGTGGATTTTGGATTGTTCAAGAATGGTCACAAGTGCAACTTTGACATTCTATATAGAAAAGCAGACATGACAGAAATCATGAATCAACTTCATGACTTCTCAGATGATTTGCACCTTGAACTGAAGAAAAAAGGAACAGAACTTATATTCTCACGAGAGTTTCAGAAAATAGATGATCTATTGACATTTAAAGCTCAGTTAGCCCATAAACTTAAGACATTTGACCAATCTAGATATTTGTGCACAATCTCAGAAGTGCCTTCAGATAAAGTCAAATTAATATATTTCAATGATATTAACAGCAGAAATGAAGATCGTTTTGATGCAATGCGTGAACTAAGGGAGGCAGATTTCACTGTTGGAAAACTTAAGATAGGAAAGCTGATAAGAACAGCTAATTACCCTGAACTGATCTTGGATATTTCTGGTGACTTTTATGAAGTCACAAAACAATTGTTTGAAGAGACTGATGTCACGGAAATAATTCCAGACCTTTCTGGTGATTTAGAGAAACTGGCACGTCTGAAAGAATCGTTGAACAGAATCGTTGAAGGTCATGACGTAGAGAATTCGTCACTTGGCTCTTTTATTTTTGACGCTTCTAAAGCTGCTGGTATTAAGGATTATGAAGATAATATCAAATTGGAATTGCAAGAAGTTGCCAAACATCTTCTGAATAAAAGAATTGCTAATAATGAGCCCCAGAAGGTGGCTATTGCCAAGGCTATTTTGGCTCCAGAATTATCTATAATCCAAGGACCTCCTGGCTCAGGAAAATCGACGGCAATTGCTGAACTGATTTGGCAACATGTACGCAAGAACCAGAACACAAGGATTCTGCTAACTTCGGAAACGAATTTAGCTGTTGATAATGCAATAGATAGAGTTGCGAATCCTTATCATAATTTGGTTAAGCCTATCCGCATAGGTGATGAGTCTCGTCTTGAAACAGAGGGCCTTCAATTTTCATACTCTGCCATGTACCGCTGGGCAAAAGGTGGTGACATTACAACAAAGGAAAAATCATTTGATATTAATGAAGATGATAATGATGACAATGATGCTACAATTGTAGAAGATACAGTTTATAAAGCCCCAGAAAAGTTAATCCTTATGAACTGGATGGAAAATATCGGTAGAAGAATGGATAAAGATTGTATGCCTGAAGAAGCTCAGGAACTTTGGCAAGAACTGTTGGAAAATCCTACGGACAATCTTAAGGTTTTATTCTTTGATAACTATATTGCGAACTGTAATGTTGTTGGTGCGACATGTAGTTCAATTGGACAGAAGAATATTATTTTAACTGAAAATATTGCTACTCAAAGTAAGAAGAACAAGTTTGTTCCGACTGCATTCTATAAGACATATCGAAGCATTTTCTCCCAAAGAGATAATGATTACAATCCTAAAATTAGATTTGATGTTGTAATTCAGGATGAGGCGAGCAAGGCAACACCAGCGGAGTTGTCTATGCCTTTGATTTATGGTAAGAAGAATATTATTATTGGCGACCATCGACAGTTACCTCCAATGATATCAAGAGAGGCATTCACAAACTCGTTTGAATATCTAATCAAGCGAGAAGAAAACAATACAGAATTGCAGCGAATAAAAGAACTGAAGAGTTTTGTTATCAAAAACTTCAATGTTCTCGAAATATCGCATTTTGAACGATTATACAATCAGATAGATGAAAAGCTCAAGGGTGTTTTCAACTATCAGTTCAGAATGCATCCTGCTATCAATGAAGTAATAAAACAATTCTACAAAGACGAAGGTGGCTTAGAGTGTGGTTTGGTGCATCCTAAGGATTTGGGGGTTAATGATCCTGACTATATTCATAATGGAGCATCAAGATTTCATGGTATCACAGCAGGTCCTATTGATCCTAGTGTTCATGTATTGTGGATTGATTCTTCATCTCCAGAGATGCTTGATGGTACGTCAAGAGTAAATTATGGAGAGGTTAAAATAATTCAAAAATTACTTCATGAACTGAATAACTCGGATTCCTTCCATGAGTATACTAATAAGTGGAACAATATTGAAGACAAACAAATTGGCTTGATTTCGTTTTATGGCAAGCAATTGCGCCTGCTCAAGGAAATGACAAAAGAATTCAATTCAAAAGAGATGCCTATACGAGTTAGCACTGTAGATAGATTCCAAGGAATGGAACGTAATATTATTATTGTATCAATGGTAAGAAGTCATTGCATCCAAACAGAGAAAGGACAAAAACCTAATTATACGAAATATGGAGAAGATGGTTATCCGAAGCAAAAAGACCTTGGTTTTGCTCAATCCCCAAACCGATTGAATGTTGCTTTATCACGCGCAAAACGTTTGCTGATTATTGTTGGTGATAGCCAACTCTTTAGAACAAAAGAAATTTATGATAATGTATACAATACTGTGTCCAATCATGAAAATGGTAAAATATTAACAGCTGAGGAATATGGATTATAAAGAAATTATCAATAATGGTAAGCTCGTTTATGCTTCAAATTCCACAGATTCTAATTTCCGCTTGTGGAGATTGAACAGAACGGTATGTTATGTAACCTACTACAAAATAATAGAACTGACCAAGTTGGATAAGGTCCTTCTGATGACCATAAAATATAATGGCGGTTCTATTTATGAGAATAAGTTAGCTGGTATTCTCGGATTTAACGTTCAGGATAATTTTGACGTGACTCCCAAAAGGTACAAAGATGTCGGAGAGGCATCCATCTTTAGTGGAATTCTTTCTGAACTGAAAAAATTCGCATTAATCAATAATGTCGAACATAAAGTTTCTGTAACTCCATTAGGAGAATTGGCTCTTAAGAAGGGGGTTAAATACGAATTCTATTCAGGGGTACAGCTATTAAACGAATGCTTTGACCTTGCTCAAAAGACAGAAAATGAGTTCTTGTATTTCCCTTTCCGAGATTCCCTTGGTATAGTGTCAAAAATCCACGGAAGCAAATTGTTGGCCTATGATAATTTCTATGTAAACACAATTGAAAAAGAATTGTATGGCGCACCAGAGGGACTTGTGGCACGTCTATTGTTGCAGTCAGATGATAGAACTTTAGTTTTTAGAGCTGAAGCTTCAAATGATGCTAGAATGGGTGAAGTATATGTGGATTTCAGATTATATGAATATAATGGTCTAAAGTACCCAATTGTTTTCTATCAAGATGAAGTATCCCTGGAAGCTAACGACCTGTTGTTTAACAGCTGTAATTCTCAGTATGTTCGTGATAAAATTCATTTAGGAGAATACCTATATCTTGTTAAAGGAAGTGGTATGAGACTGACTTACTTGTCTCTGTGCTCTTATATGGATGTATGGTCATTAGATGATTTCCTCGATAGTGAGAATTTAGACTGGAATGATAATAGGCTGTTTGACAGCATAGCAAAAGACGCAAATGGCTCCCAATGGTCAAAGATTTCATCAGTATGTCCGACAGTATCTCTTAAACCAAAGCTTAAACAATATGAGGATTCATTAGACTGGATTATTATTTCGGAAAGATTTGATGATGACTTTATTATTGATAATGCCACAAAGTACCCTTGGGACTTTGAATCTCTGTCTGCAAATCGTAGTATAGACTTTGTTAAGAAAATTATTGTTATCCCAGAACTACACAATAACACTATAGATTGGGACTGGGAGACATTGATGTCTAAATTAGACGAAGATTTTGTTCTTCAACATATTGATACCATTCCGTTTGTTATGTATTCTCAAACGGAAAAATATTTATCTCTGCATCCTGAGTCAATATGTAGTTATCCCAATCGTAAATGGGATTGGAAATTCTTGTCATCAAATGCAGAACTCGGATTCATCCTTAATAACATATCTGTATTCGGCAAATATATTTATGTTGAAGATGTTATGCCTCGTGCATTCTCAGATAATAATTGGTGCCATTTGTACTGTGAATCCAGTGCATTTGCTTTTGCTGTCATTGAAAATAAAGAGCGCCTTTCTACAAACTACAATGCAAATATGGCAGATTACCAATGGTCAATAGAATTGATAGATTGGCACGAGAAAATGGGCTTCATTACTTGGAGGTGCACCAATTATGCTATTGGTCTTGAATGCAATCCTAATATCGTATGGAATTCAGAGGTCTTTGAGCATTATAAAGAAAAGAATTTTAGTGTAAAAGGACTAAATCACATTTCTACTTCAGTTACAGACTGTCATATCATTGATTCTAATGTAGATTTCAAATGGTCGTGGTCGCAATTATCTTACAGAGATATTGTTCTAAACAATATTGAATTTATCAAGAAACATATGACGTGTCTTTCTCTTGACGTAGTAATAGCAAACTTAAGGGAAGATTTTGTTGACCAATTATATATGGATTTATCGTTCAAGACGATTGCATCAGCAAAGAATTTATGGTCATTATTAACAGAAAAAGTTTCTGAAGGCATAATTCGTAGGAACTTTGATGATGAAAAATGGGATTGGAAAGTCCTGACAAAACGTTTTTGTGATAGTATGCATATCACTCAGTTGGGTGATATTCGCTGGGTGAACAAACTTGATTGGGACTATTTATCAGAACATCTGGACATAGTAAAGATTCAAGATAATCTGTCATTGTATGTTGACAGGTGGAACTGGAAATGCATTACTTTACGTGCAAAACACGATTTTTTAATATCGAACCTCCCTGAATATTATGATTCTTGGGATTGGAAGTCCCTTCTGCAAACCATTCTTACAGATGAAGATCTTTCCGATAAAAACATAAAAATACAGATTGCTGTCATCCTATCTCAGATAGAGGACAACACACAGTTATGGTCTTTGTTTACAAAACGTTATTCAACGGAAAATATAATGTCTTTACAGGACGACAAGTCTTTGAGTTCTGTTGGATTTTCCTGGAACTATTATGACGTATATAACCGTGCTGATTTTGAAATAGAACCATATCTGCAAGATTATCAAGAGCATGGAATATATGTAGATTGGGATGCACTATCTTCTTCAAAAGCTCTTGATAGGATTCTAAGATGGGACAAAAATATAACTAAAGACTTCTATAATTGGGAAGATTTGGTTGTTTCCATTCTTGAAAATGAATATTACAACTGGAATTTTAAGTATCTTTCTACCCTCACTTCTATTAACTGGTGTGACAATATTCTAAAAATTCGAACAGAAGAGTGGGACTGGGACTACCTTTCTGAAAACAGCAAATGTTTCAGCTATAATTCTAAACGTCCAAAGGATCTCATTAAGCATATCGAAAAGTTTGAAGATTGGCTGAATTTTGCAATATTGTCTAAGAGAAAAGATGTAAAATTGGATATTGAAAATATCTCGACTCATCTATCCTACCCTTGGGATTGGAATGCTATTTCGCAAAACAAGTCGTTTGCTCTTACCGCGGACTTCGTAATGGAGCATAAGGATTTTTCTTGGGAATGGTCAGCACTTTCATCTCGTAATGACTGTATTTTTACAGCAGAATTCATTAAGGAAAACAAGGACAAAGACTGGAATTGGGCAATACTGTCAAAGAGAAAAGAAATTGCCCTTAATACGGATACCCTGATTGCATTAGTGACAAAAGAATGGGACTGGAATGAACTGATACGACGTAATGATATAAAGTTTACTCCTGAATTGTTACGCTTGGTAATAGATAAAGATCTTAATTGGAAAGCTATATCTCAACGTGATGATTTTTATCCAACAATGGAAGTTCTCAATATCCTAAAAGACAAGAGTCTTGATTGGGTTAAGATTTCACATAGTGAACAATTAGCAGCAAATGTCATATTTGTCTTTAAGGACAAATTAGACTGGATGGTATTGTCTCACAGCTCTCACATTAACATATCTGACGCAAAAGTTCTTGATAGGTACAAATCATATCTTGACTGGAATTTCGTTTCTAATAGTCCTAATCTATCATTGACAGAAGAGCTTCTTGAAAAATTCAAGGATTACTTTAATTGGGATGTTATATGCCGAAGAACTGATTTCATTATTACTGCAGAAATCCTTGAAAAGTTTGAAACAAAACTTGATTGGTCAAGTATATCAAGAGCTGGCAATATAAAGTTTACTCAAGAAATAGTTGACAAATACAGAAATCGGTGGGACTGGGTGGCATTATCCGAAAATCCAGCATTCAGAGCATCAGGTATAGAAAGCTCGTTTAAAAAAGAACTCAACCTAATGGAATTCTATAACGAGTTAAAGTCCAACAGTCATGGAAAACCTTACGTGTACCATTTTACTCATATGTTTAATGCAATAGAGGTAATACGAACTCGTAAGATACTAAGTCGAAATAGAGCGAATGAGCTGGGGCTTTTGAGATATGATGCTGCAGGTTCTGTTGTTCATCGATCATCAAAAGCGCATCCTTATGCAAGATTTTACTATAGAACTGGCACACAAACTCAGTTCTATAATGAATGCTTAGGCAAGCAGAGAAATACGAAATATTATCAGAGCGCATTAGGTAATGGCTTGCCAATGTGTCCGATGCCTGTATTCTTGAAATTCGATTTGCAGGAAATCTTGTCCAAACGTGCAAATTTATGCTACTATAGCACAGGTAATCTTCAGACGAATTGGGCTAATGTATATAAAGTGATTGATGACCCATATAATATTGATGCTGTGCATTTATATAGCCATAACAATTATGACAAGGTTGTTAGAGATAAAAAGCAGCAGGAGTTTTTAGTCAAGAATGAGTTCGACTTCTCTGATATAAATAATTATCAGATTATCTGCTATGATAGAGAAGAAACTGAGATACTACGTTCAATATTTATGAATGACCCTGTATGTGAACATATTTTCTCTATCTATGAAGCAGAAGATGTATTTGAACATGAAAATTCTCAACTGTTATTTAATATTGATGATAACAAACTTTCTATTAATACAAGATATAACGGGGATTATATTTTCCAAATAGAAAGTAATAATATTACAAAAGTTAAAGTTTACAACACCAAAGATATAAAAGCCGAAAAGAAGAATATTATTCAATTGTATGAAGCCGTTTCTGTTGAACTTGGTGATACTCCTTTTGAAATTTTTTATATCAATATGAGTCCTGCTGCTCGCTCTCCAAGATGGTTGGTGTATAAACATGAACCTGTTGCTCATGAAGCAAGATACACATGTACTGAAGACATAGAGAAATATCTTGGTATAAGTTTTGATGACAATGAGTTTGATCCAGAAGAACTCATAACAGCTATTGAAATCGTAATGCCAAAACTTGAAAAGTTGTATAATTCGAAGGTACGTCATTACGTGGTCAAGCAACATACACTACTTGTCTGTCGACAATTTGAAAAGTATGCATTTGAACTGAACACTAAAGTGATGAATATAGACTTGATGCGTTTAGTTCTAGCAATGCATGATATAGGAAAGGCTATAGATAGAGCGACACAACATATATATACTCAATCTTTGATCAGAGAATTCTGGTCAGAGTCTCCATTTACAGACTATGAGTTGAAGCTCGTTGAAGCACTATTGAAGGATGATCATTTGGGCAAATTCTTTCAAGGAAAATATGATTGTAATATGCTTCAAGAAGAAATCAAGAAAGATGCTGAAGAACTTCAAATTGATGCATCATGTTTGCTACAACTAAAAATGGTTTTGTATCAATGTGATATTGCCTCATACACAAAAGATGCGGGTGGTCTTAGATACTTGGAACACATGTTTGTATATGAGAATAATAAAAAGACATTTAATGAAGAAAACGGACTATTGGCTATGTCTGCTGATTATTGGAGTCGTTATAAACAATTGAAATCTTTAATATATGAGTAATATAACATTTAAGAAAGGGAATATTTTCTCGTCAGACAAGCAAACTATTGTTAATACAATAAATTGTGTAGGGGTAATGGGCAAGGGGGTCGCTCTTGGCTTTAGACTTAGATACCCAGAGATGTATGAGAAATACAAAGAATTCTGTAAAAACAAACAGATTACAATAGGCAAACTTTGGCTATATAAGCGACCTCAAGAAGATTCGAAATGGGTGCTGAATTTTCCAACAAAATTCCATTGGAAATATCCGAGCAAGATGGAATACTTAGAAGCTGGTCTTCAAAAGTTCGTCGAAACATATCAAGAAAAAGGTATAACTTCGATAGCCTTTCCTTTATTAGGAACGCATAATGGTGGCCTTGACAAAATTGATGTTTTGAATATTATGCATTTTTATCTAGATAAGTGTTCTATACCTATAGAAATATACGAGTACGACCCAAAAGCTCCCGATGAATTATACAAGCAATTTAAGGACAAATGGATGTCAATGTCCATATACGATAAGAAGAATTTGGGCATTCGAACAAATCAAATAGTTGTGATTGACAAAATAATAAATGACATAAATAATAGCTCAATGGCATCTTTGTCTGAATGTAATGGAATCGGTATTATTACTTTGCAAAAGTGCTTTAATCTCATCTTAAATTATAAGGAACAACCAATGCTTGATTGGAAATAAGAGCCATCTGAAACGAATAATAAAATCAAATTGACATGAATTTAGCAGAAAAAATACGTTTGAAACTCCAATTGAAGGAGAACTCCGAAGTGGAATACAAATCTGCTGCTGGTGGTTTCCCAAAAGCAGAATTCTGGCGCTCTTTTTCAGCCTTGGCCAATACCAATGGTGGAACGATTGTGTTGGGAGTGAAGGAGAAAAATCATAAGTTCACACCAGATGGTCTTTCTGAAGAACTTATAGCAAAATACAGAAAACAGTTTTGGGATGATGCACACAATAAGTCGT
>ULKX01017211.1_pt1 | contig 11682 bp, 10 predicted proteins | sample 1951271 | NCBI WGS metagenome assembly ULKX01 (sample SAMEA4835512, study PRJEB28245) | human gut metagenome | biome: gut microbiome; material: fecal sample | place: Denmark | collected 2008 | reverse complement strand
GACTGTCAGATCTGCCCGCCAATGCCTACAAAAGTTTCTGGGGGCATACGATGGGAGCTGCCGGCATTCTCGAAACCATCATCAGCATGAAAGCAATTGATGATGATACGATTTTGGGAACCAGAGGTTTTTCTGAACTGGGAGTGTCCGGGAAAATGAATATCTGTGCTGAAAACCGACCGACAGACAAGAAAGGCTTCATCAAGATGTTGTCTGGATTCGGAGGTTGTAATGCTACAATATGGGCAGCCCCAAACCCAGAAAGAGAGAATATCGCTTTATCGCAAATTGAACAACAGAATCGTGAATTCACGACCACTCACACGATAAGAATCACGCCCGAAGAGGTGATATTAGACCAACAGAAACTTTGGGAAGGAAAGAAGGAACTGGAGGAACAGGAAGGAAAGGAACATCATTCTCTCCTGACATCCCTCTACAAACAGATGATAGGCAACTATCCGAAATTCTACAAAATGGATGGACTCAGCCGCCTGGGATTTGTGGCCTCAGAAATCCTGTTGAATGCAGAAAAGGGAGAAACGGACAAGGAAAGGGCAATCATCTTTTTCAATCATTCCTCTTCCATCGCCTCTGACAGGAACTATAAGGAATCAATAAACGATAAAGACAATTATTTTCCAAGTCCTTCCATCTTCGTTTATACGTTGCCCAACATCGTAACGGGCGAGATTGCCATCAGGAATCATTTTCATGGTGAAACCTCCTTCTTCATCCTGCCCGATAAAGACAAAAAGATGATGGAGGAAATCCTACAGGCTTCCTGTCGGGACGCTCAAAGCAAGAGTTTCCTGACAGGTTGGATTGATTATGAAGACGAAAGGCATTTCGAAGCGGATCTGAAGATCAAGAAAATGAGAAATTACAAATGAGAAATAAAATATTAAAATCATATAAATAAAATCGTATGGAAGAATTGATTAAAGAACTCAAGGAGGAAATCATAGAGGCATTAAACCTCGAGGAAATGACTCCTGAAGATATTGATGAGAACGATGCACTCTTTGGAGACGGACTGGGACTGGACTCGATTGATGCGCTGGAACTCATCGTCTTGCTGGATAAAAAATATGGAATCAAATTGGCTAACCCTGCTGAAGGTAAGGCTATTTTCAAAAGTATTGCCACGATTGCAGACTATGTGAGCAAGAACAGAAAGAAATGAATATTGCTATCACAGGCGAAGGCATTATTTCTGCCATCGGCACCAATAAAGAGGAAGTGTTGCAGTCTCTGCTCGCCCATAAGTCGGGAATCAAAGAGATGCAATTTCTACAGTCGGTTCATCACGAACTGCCTGTAGGAGAGGTCGCTTTGTCTAATGAGCAAATGAAAAAACGGCTCGGCATTCCAGAAAAACAACTGATGAGCCGCACAGAACTCATGGGAATCCTTGCCATCCGGCAAGCCCTGGAGGATGCTGGAATCGACCTTTCTTCTGTCTCTGCTTCCAACAAGAAGATCGTCCTCGTTTCGGGAACGACGGTTGGCGGAATGGACCTTACCGAACAGAGTTTCAACCCACTCTACGAGCAATTTCAGTCACAGCAGGAAACAAAGGTGGAAGAACTGGCTTTTCTCAACCACCACGATGGAGGCAACTGCACACAGAAGATTGCTGATTATTTCAGAAAAGAATCGGCAACAGGACGAAGTGGATTTGATGAATTGACCACCATCTCTACAGCCTGTTCTTCTGCCGCCAACGCCATCATGTTGGGAGCCAAACTATTAGAAACCGGTGAAGCAGACATCGTTGTTGCCGGAGGTTCAGAAGCTCTTTCCCGCTTCCATCTCAACGGTTTCAACTCCCTGATGATTCTCGACAAGAAGCGCTGCCGCCCGTTTGATGCAACCCGCGCAGGATTGAACTTGGGAGAAGGCGCTGCATTCGTTGTCTTGGAATCAGAATCTGCCACCCGCCATCAGGGGAAAACGCCCCATGCTTACCTTACCGGTTATGGAAATGCCTGCGATGCGTACCACCAGACTGCTTCGTCAGAGAATGGAGAAGGAGCTTTCTTGGCGATGAAAGAAGCCTTGAATATGGCACACATAGAACCGGAGGACATCCAATATGTAAATGCACATGGTACAGGAACTCCCAATAATGACCAGAGCGAATCCGAATCTCTCAAACGGTTATTTGGCAAAAAGATGCCTTGGATTTCAAGTACAAAATCATTTACCGGACATACTACCAGCGCCTCGGGAAGCATAGAGGCGGTCATCTGTCTGCTTGCCATGCAGCATCATTTCATCCCAGCCAATCTCGATTGGGAGAAACAGATGGAAAACGGTATTATTCCTTGCACAGGCATCGAAAACGTAAGGCTGGAAAATGTTCTCTGCAATTCCTTTGGATTTGGAGGAAATGACAGTTCGCTCATTTTTTCTACTCATCCGACAGAAGAGGAAGCAATACAGACTGAAAGGGAGCCTCAGCAGACTGCCAGCAACATCCGTATTCTTTCAACTGTAGAGATTAACTCAGAAGAGGATTTGTCCGACATCCGCAAATATGTAAAACCGATGGAAGCCAGGAGAATGGGCAAGATCATGAAAAGTTCATTACTCTCCTCTTTAGAGGCTTTGGAAAAAGCAGGAATAGCCACCCCGGATGCCATCATCACGGGCACTACTTATGGATGTTTGGAAAATAGTGAGAAATTGCTTGTCCAACTGAAAGAAGAAGGGGAAGAAATGCTCAAACCTACTTATTTCATGCAGAGTACCCACAACACCATAGGTAGCAATATTGCAATCAAGACCCATTGTCATGGTTACAACATCACCTATACGCAGGGCGAAGATTCTCTTGACTGGGCCATCCGTGATGCGAAAATGCTATTAGCAAGTGGAAAAGCAAAAACGGTTTTGGTGGGCTGCCATGATGAAAGTACCCCGCTATTAAACCAGTTAAGAACACAGAGTGGAGAAAAAGCCTTGCCTTCCATCCATTCTATAGCGATGGTTTTATCATGTGGCGAGTAATATTTCTGGCTATCACGCAGAGCATGCTTTTAGCGGCAGGACAGGTATGTCTGAAGTTTGCCCTACAGAAAATGCATCCCTTCGGTTGGACAAGAGATTTCTGGCTAAGTCTCCTGTTCAACTGGCAGTTTGCCTGCTGTGGACTTTTCTTCGGCGCAGCCTCTCTCCTATGGATGTATATTATAAAACATTTCCCGCTCAGCGTTGCTTACCCGATGGTGAGCATCACATACATCTTCGGAATGTTGGCAGCCATCCTGTTCTTTCATGAACAAGTGTCTGTCTGGAAATGGTTAGGTATTGGCTTCATCATGATAGGTTGTTGCCTCATCGCAAAATGATGCCTCATCAGTATAGGTTCATCGTAAAATAGATTAAACGAATAATAAGATAATCAAGATGAAAAAGTTATTGTTTTTAATCATGTTTATCAGCTTATGCCTTTCTTCCATCTCTGCCCAGCAGAAGGTGAACGAGGCACAAGTCAGGCAGCAGATAGGCGCTGTTGCTTCCCGCATGAAGTCGATGCAATGCAATTTCGTACAGACCAAGCATCTCAGAATGCTCAATGAGAAAATGGTTTCGCGGGGCAAGATGTATTACCAGCAGGGCAACAGACTCAGATGGGAATACACCTCTCCTTATGCTTATACATTTGTAATCAACGGATCCAAAGTTCTCATCCGGAAAAATAAGCGGAGCGATGTGATCAACGTGAACCAAAGCAAGATGTTCAAGGAAATAGCACGCATCATGATGAATAGCGTTGTGGGAAATTGCCTCAACGACAAGAGGGATTTCAAAGTAGCACTTACCGGTTCTTCTTCTGAATACATCGCCACGCTCTATCCTCAACAGAAACAGATGAAAATGCTGTTTCAAAAAATCATACTCCACTTTCATAAAACAAGATCTGTGGTTACACAGGTGGAACTCATAGAAAAAAAGGGAGACAGAACGATTATTGAACTGAAAAATATCAAGACCAATGCTGCCATCAATACGAAAGTATTTCAAGTCAATTAGTCTTTGTGGACTCTTTTCTATGAGTCTTTTGGGACTCTTTTCCCTATTTCCCCTCCTACCCATTTCAGCCCAAGACATCGCAGACCAGCATCCTTTACCCGACAGTATCGGGAGCAAGATGAAATATAATGCGTCGATTGAGATGAAGAAAGGTTATCTGAGCGGAATTTGCATGCTGATAAGAGATAAGGACGGCTACAAGGGAAGCATTTTCAATGAATTTGGAATCTCTGTTCTCGACTTTACCTACCAGCCGGTCACAGAAAAAGTGAAACTGGAAAATGTCATCCAGTTGCTTGACAAATGGTACATCAAACGCCTGCTCAAGCAAGATCTCTCCCAGGTTATCAAAAACCTACAAAATGGCATTTCCATATACGATAATAAAAAATACAAAATCCATTATCAATTCACAGAACTGGAAGAAACAATGGAGGAAAAAGAGAATATGGAGGATAAAGAAAGAATGGAGGAAAAAGAGGAATTAGAGGAAAAAGAGGAATTGGAGGAAAAAGTGGATAAAATACAAAAATAAACAGGACGATGCAACTGAAAAATCATCTTTATACAATTGTCGAAGCAGACAAACAGGGAAACTTACAGCAGAAGGAAGCAGCAGGCTTGCAGCAAAAGGACGCAGCAGGCTTACAGCAGAAATGCCAAGAAGTTCTTTCGAGCAGAAGCAATACTTCCTTTCGTCTTCGCCTCAACCCAGAGCATTTCATCTATCAGGCTCATTTCCCTGGCGAACCTGTTACGCCAGGAGTCTGCATTCTACAAATCGGAAAGGAATTGTTAGCAGAACTTCTCCAGGAATCTTTGGAGATTACCCACGTCAAAAACGTGAAATTCCTCTCTGTTATTTCTCCTCTTAAAGAAAAGGAAATCTCTTATACCTTCAAGAAAATTGAAACTTCAGAAGATTCCCAAGAGGTTAAAGCACAAATCATCGTTGCTTCCGATGAAGAGACAAAAGCTAAAATCTCTTTCACGTGCAGAAAAAAATGACAAATGAGAAATGAGAAATGAGAAAAGACTTTTAAGAGCAAGAGGAATCTGCGTGATCATCCCTACTTTCAATAATGAGAAAACCATTGGGGAAGTAGTGAAGGAGACGCTCTGCTTTTGTGATGATGTCGTTGTCGTCAATGATGGCTGTACAGACAGTACTGCTCAGATCATTGGGGAGATTGACAACATTACCGTTGTCGCTTATTCTCAAAACCGAGGTAAGGGCTACGCTCTCCAACAAGGTTTCAGAAAAGCCTTGTCCATGGGATTTGCCTACGCCATTACATTAGATGCGGATGGTCAGCATAAGCCTGAAGATATTCCGCTCTTTCTGAAAGCCAATCAGGAACATCCGGGAGTTCTCATCATTGGAGCAAGACCTCTCCAAGGTGTTGAACGTTCCAAGGGAAGTGATTTTGCCAATCAATTCTCCAACTTCTGGTTCTTCGTACAAACAGGCAAACGATTGGAAGATACCCAGACCGGTTATCGCCTCTACCCTCTGCACAAACTCCACGGTTTATCCCTGCTCACCAACAGATACGAAGCCGAATTGGAACTCTTGGTTTTCGCCTCCTGGAACGGAACGGAGATTGTTTCCATCCCTATCCAGGTATATTATCCGCCACGCGAAGAACGGGTAAGCCATTTCCGACCAGGCATGGATTTCGCTCGCATCAGCCTCCTCAATGCCCTATTGTGTGTGTTGGCAATTATCTATGGTCTGCCTTGCCGTCTTTACCGCAAGATGGCAACATTTCTGAGAACGGCTTATTCCCTGTTGTTCTTCCTCTTCTTTATGATGGTCATCATCACGCCCTTAGCCTGGCTCTACATCAAAATCGGAAGAATGAGCGAAAAGAAACAGGTTCGGCTCCATGACCTGATCTATCATGCAGCCAGATTTGTGATGATTCATCACGGCATCCCCGGCACTAAATTCATCAGAAAAGTAGGCGGAATGATCATCAAGGGAAAAGAACCGGTAAGATTCGATTTTGATAAGCCCCGCATCATCATCTGCAACCACCAGTCGCATTTGGATCTGATGTGCCAACTGGTCTTTACACCCAAGATTGTGTTTCTGACAAATCAATGGGTTTGGAACAATCCTACTTATGGCTTCCTGATTCGTCATGCAGAATATCTTCCCGTAATAGAGGGTCTAGAACCGCTGATGCCGCAACTCCGTTCGCTGGTAGATCGGGGTTACAGTATTGCCGTTTATCCCGAAGGAACCCGTTCCAAGGACTGTCGTATAGGCAGATTCCATCAGGGAGCATTCTATCTGTCGCAGGAACTCGGATTGGAAATATTGCCCATGTACCTTTATGGACCAGGCAAAATTCTCCCTAAAAAGACCTACCATCTGCGCAAGGGTATCTTCTATATCGAAGTGGGAAATCCGATAAGCAGGAAGGAATTGCAAGCCATGGGCGAATTGAGAAAACAAGCCTCCACATTGCGCAAACAATATAAGGAGAAATACGAAGAAATCGCAAACGAAATAGAAAAAAGAGTCTGAATTGAAAAGAGTTATTATTATAGGAAGTGGACTGGGAGGTCTGTCATGTGGCGTGATTTTAGCCAAGAATGGTTATCACGTTACGCTGTTGGAGCAGTCGCAGCAAATAGGCGGTTGCTTGCAATGCTTCTATCGCCATGGTGCAAAGTTTGAAACCGGAATGCACTTTATCGGAAGTGCTGCAGAAGGTCAGACTCTGTCCAAACTGATGCGCTATCTGGAGATAGACAGGGATGTGCAACTTTCCCAACTGGATCCTTCCGGTTATGATGTGGTAGCCTTAGCTGGCAAGAAATACAAGTTTGCCAATGGCAGAGAGAATTTCATCCAACAGATGACAGAATACTTTCCAGACCAGCATGAGAACCTCATCAGATATTACAATCTGGTGGAAAAAATCGCCCAGGCTTCTTCCCTGCACGCTCTGAAAGATGCAGAATCAGATTCCGTCATCAACACAGAATACCAGCTACGCTCCATCAACGAGGTAATTGACGAACTGATTACCGACCCTACCCTGGCGAAAGTACTGGTGGGCAATCTCCCCCTCTACGCAGCAGAGAAAGACAAGACTCCCTTCTCTACCCATGCCTTCATCATGGATTTCTACAACCAGAGTGCTTACCGCATAAAGGGAGGAAGCGATTCTGTTGCCCAAGCACTTGCCAATACGCTCCAAAGATACGGAGGAGAAATACTTACTCTCCATCAGGCAAGACACATCGTCTGCGACGACAAACAGGCAACGGGAATAGAGGTTTGGAACAAAAAGGAAAAGAAAACCGTATTCTTCCCTTGCGACTACGTGATTTCAGATGCGCACCCCAAACGCACCTTAGAAATGCTCGATACCAAACTGATACGGCCTGCCTACAGAAACCGCATCAACAGCATTCCACAAACAGCAGGCTGCTTCTCTATTTTCCTTCGGTTCAAGGAACATGAAGTGCCCTACCTCAACTACAATTACTATGGTTACCAGGGCAATACGCCATGGAATTGTGAAAATTACTCGGAAGCATCCTGGCCCAAGGGATTTCTGTACATGCATTTCTGTGCAGACTCCACACCAACAACCTACGCTTCATCAGGAGTTATTCTCTCCTATATGAAGATGGAAGAAGTGGCCCGCTGGAAAGGTTCTTCCGTAGGAAAGAGAGGAGAGGAATATGAAACTTTCAAGCGCCAGAAGGCAGAAAAGCTGTTGGACGTTGTGGAGACTCATTTCCCAGGACTCAGAGATCATATTGCGGAATACTATACTGCCACCCCACTCACCTATCTCGACTATACGGGAACAGAGGACGGAGCCATGTATGGTATTGCCAAAGACATCACGAAGGGTGCTGCATACAGGGTGCCCCAACGCACCAAAGTGCCTAATGTATTTCAGACAGGACAAAACATCAACTCCCACGGAATGTTGGGAGTCCTGGTAGGAACCATCGTAACTTGCTCGGAGTTTCTGACTGCCAGGACCATTTACGAACAGATAAAAAAATGTAACGAATGAAGACGGCTATCATCATAGGAGGAGGTTTGGGAGGACTGTTTACTGGAGCCATCCTTGCCAAGGAAGGCTTACGGGTTACTGTGCTCGAAAAGAACGCTACGGCTGGTGGTGGACTCCAGAGTTTCCATCGCTTCGGTGAATCCTTTGATACAGGAATGCACGTCATAGGCGGAATGCAACCTGGCGGAAACATCTACCGCATCTGCGAATACTTGGGCATCCTGGACCAGGTGAAAATCAAAGATGTAGATGCAGACTGTACAGACTACCTTTACTTTGCAGAAGACCAGCAGACCTACCAGCTCCAGAAAGGAAAAGAAGGTTTCATCAACTCATTATCTGCTTATTTCCCGGAAGAACGGGAAAATCTGCAACGCTATGTAGATGCCATATTTGCCATTAGCGACTCCATCGACCTGTTTCATCTCCGTCCTACGACCGATTTCCTTCAGGTTCATACCGATGAGTTTCTGATGGCAGCAGATGCTTTTGTTGCAAAATATATTCAGAATCCCAAGCTCCGGAGCATCGTTTCCTACATGAATCCGCTTTATGGAGGCCGACAGGACGAGACTCCAGCCTTTGTCCACGCCATCATCTCCACTCTCTACATCCAAGGCACCAGCCGGTTTGTGGGAGGAAGTCAACATTTTGCCCAACTGCTTGTTTCTGTAATCGAACAGGCAGGAGGAAAGGTGCTCACCCATACAGAAGTAGAATGGGTGGAAGTCAACAATCGTCATGTGGAGTACATAAGAACCCGGCAAGGAGAAATCTTTCAGGGCGACTACTTCATCTCAGCCATTCACCCTTGCACCCTCTTGAAACGGATGCCCGAAAAAGCTTTCCCCAAGGCTTATAGAGAGCGCCTGAATCAGATTCCAAATTCCTATTCAGCGTTTTCCGTCTATATCAAACTGAAGCCCGACTGCTTCCCATACATCAATCATTCGGAATATTACATGACCCGATACGATGAAATATGGAAATTCGGCGAGCAGCACGACACCTGGCCTTTAGGCTTCCTGTTGATGACTCCGCCAGACGAGAATCAGGGCAAATACAGTTCAAAAGTCCTCATCACCGCACCTATGCTCTATGATGAAGTAAAGAAATGGGAACAGACCACCGTGGGGCATCGGGGCGAGGAATACGAAACTTGGAAAGCCCAGAAAGCACAACAGCTCCTCTCTCATATCGAGGAAATTCACCCGGGGTTCGGAGCATGTATCGACAGAATCATCACGGCTTCTCCATTGACCATTCGCGACTTTTATGGAGTGAAAGACGGAGCGCTGAGCGGATTCAGCAAGGACTATAAAAACATCGCATTATCACAGGTCCCTGTGGTTACCAAGGTGGATAACCTGTTGCTGACAGGTCAGAACAACAACCTTCATGGTTTCTGCGGCGTTCCCCTGACGGCTATCAATACCGCCGAGGCTATTTTAGGAAGAAATTCCATACTCCATAAAATAAATGAAATCGGAAAGAATGAGAATTAAACCGATGAAGCAAAGACTGATGATTATAATAGGGTTCGTCCTCCTATGTCTCCAGATACTGAAGGCACAGGAGAAAGTCAACATCTGGCAAGGCACAGCATGCAGAAAGAATGTGGAAATGACTGCATATCTGGCAAAAGGTGGCAGCAAGATGGCTGTCATCGTATGTCCTGGAGGAAGTTACCTCTGGCACGATATGAATGGCGAAGGACACGAAGTGGGCAAATGGTTGCAGAACAACGGAATCTCTGCATTCGTGCTCCATTACCGTACTGCCGGATTCATGGCCTTCTTCCTGCATTACCGCCATCTGTTCAGAGGAGTCCGATACCCTGATGCTTTGGACGACCTGACCCAAGCCACCTTATATATTAAGGAACACGCAAGGGAATACGGAGTCTGCTCCGACAGCATTGGAGCGATGGGCTTTTCTGCAGGCGGTCATCTTGTACTGTCGGGAGTTACCCTGCGTCAACTCCCCCTAACATTTGTAGCCCCCATCTATCCGGTCGTTACCATGAACGGAAAATACGTTCACAAGCGGTCGCGCAGAGCCTTGTTGGGCGACAACCGCAAAAACAGCAGACTGCTTCGAGACTCTCTGTCTATTGAGCATCATATTTCAGCCAGTTGTCCACCCGTGTTTCTGGTAAACTGCAAGGATGATCCTATCGTAAAATACCAGAACTCAGAATTGCTCGATTCCGCCCTGACTGTCCATCACATTCCCCATCAATACATCCAATACAAGACGGGAGGACATGGATTTGGAGCCTCCGACACAAAGGGTTCGCCCGAATGTCGGCAATGGAAGAAAGAGTTTTTAGTTTGGATCAGAAAACTTCAGACCCAATAATTACAGCATTAGACTTTTCCTGATTCAAGGATTCCAAGAATGAAAAAAATCAAGGATTCCAAGAATGAAAGAACAAAAAAGATTTCAATATGAACATAACAGATTTTGACGATATTCGCCCATACAATCCCGATGAATTTCTTGAGGCCATGCAGCGCATCGCCCACAGTTCATCGTTTCCGATTCTTTCTGCATACGTCTATCCGGAAGAATCGGTCAAGGAAATCCGTCAACGCATAGCCAACTACCAGACGGTCAGGGAATTTCAACAGGACACGATGAGTAAAGTCAACCAGCAGGTGATAGAAAACAGCATCACGGAATTTTCCTGCTCAGGACTCGATAAGCTGAGTCCTGAAGGGCATTATCTCTATGTTTCCAACCACCGTGACATCATGTTAGACTCCAGTCTTCTCCAATATTTCCTGCTCAATCACGGCTTCGACACCACAGAGATTACCTTTGGTGCCAATCTGATGTCCAACCAGTTGATTATCGATATTGGCAAATGCAACAAGATGTTTAAGGTAGAACGCCCGGGCGGAAGTCTGAAGGAATTCTATCGCTGTTCCAGACACCTGTCCGATTACATCCGCTTCGTGATTCAGGAGAAAGGACAGTCTGTCTGGATTGCCCAGCGCAACGGCAGGACCAAGGATGGAAACGACACGACAGACCAGGGCATCATCAAGATGTTCTGCATGTCTTGCCCGGATGATAAAATCAAGGCTATAGACCAGTTGCACATCGTACCTGTAGCCGTTTCCTACGAATGGGAATCGTGCGATATTCTGAAAACGCTCGAACTCTACGAAAGCCAGTTTGCCAAATACACAAAAAAACCGGGCGAAGATCTGAACAGTATTCTGACGGGAATCTCCCAACCCAAAGGTAGGGTACACATAGAAATCTGCGAACCGATTTCCCGCATGGAACTGATGAAACTGGAACAGCTTACGAGCAATGAATATCACAAGGCTGTAGCCCATCTGCTGGACGAGCGCATCAACAAGGCCTATCGTCTGCATCCCAACAATTACATCGCTTACGACCTGCGGTACGGCACCAGAAAATACCAGGATTTCTATACCCCGCAACAGAAGGAAGAATTCTTGGCACACGTCAGAGAATTGGAACATTATGATACTTGCGACATCGAAATGCTGAAAGATATTTATCTGGGCATTTACGCCAACCCAGTAAACAACAAGTAAGCAGAAGTAGAAGAAAC
>ULKX01016273.1_pt1 | contig 11735 bp, 9 predicted proteins | sample 1951271 | NCBI WGS metagenome assembly ULKX01 (sample SAMEA4835512, study PRJEB28245) | human gut metagenome | biome: gut microbiome; material: fecal sample | place: Denmark | collected 2008 | reverse complement strand
TAAGACAGGACTTCGTGAACTATCCATGAGGGATGCCGTCAATGATTACATTGAAGCAACTGGTGCAAACCATGCCATAGACAATGACGAACAAGCCATTTTGTATGGAAGACGTGCCGTTGCATTACGAGTAAGCATAGAGGCAATAAACAGTCTTAACAAAGATGAACTTCAACGCTTGGATAGAAAACTCATGGAGATTGTCAGTGAGGATATGCCACGGCAACAGCATGGTCTTCACCGATGATTTGTTGTCCTTTCAGTCATTCACCATTTATAAACCATTCGGACATGGAAAGAAAAGAGATAGACAAAACTCGCCCTGTCACTTACTATTTGTCATTGACGGACGAACAACTGAATTTTCTCAGCAGCAACGAGGGAGGCATCAACAGAATACAATGTTTCCGCAGACTGCTTCACCACACGGCAACTGCCGATACCACCTATACCAAGCGTGGCATATCCAAACCACTAATGCAAGGACAAACTTGTGTATCTGCCCTTGAACTTTCAAAGGAATGGAACTGCAACCGAAAGACAGTTATCCGCTTCTTGAAACAGTTGGAACAGTTGGGTATCGTAACAATAAAAACTGATTGCCTTACCACCATTATGGATATGCGGTGCATAGCAGCGTGGAAGCATGAGGGTGAAACGGTTTATACAGCCAATGCCCTTTATAAGCGAGACAACGGCAAAGCGAAGTCGGAACAGAACCCGAACAAGTCTGTTTCAGATCCGACTTCTTCAACTTTGCCTTTGCCTTCTTCCGATTCATTAGAAATCACTCCTTCGGAAATGGAGCAAATCCATTCCTTGGAAGAAATCCCTGATAATGTGAGAGAGCAGTTGTTAGTGGAAGATATGGAGCAATTCCACGAGCAACGTGAAATGTAACCTACCGTTCATTCATTTTTAGTCTTGGCATTTGCCTTCATGCTGTCAGTTTGCCAGTAAGAACGCAATGCCAAGACTTCATCAAAACCGTTTTAGAGCAGTGATGGTACACAACAGAAGAGGCTTGCCTATATGTACGCATAATGTAGATGGGGAACATAATCCTCGGTATGGTTATCACCAACCGAATTATGCTCCGTCGGGCAAGCCCTTAGGAGGACACCAGAGCAAGCTCATTTTATAAATTTCATTACCCCATCTAAGAAATAACATTATGCCAGAATACCAAGTGTTTCACCAACAAGCCGTCAAGTCGTTTTCGGCAGGTGAAGACAACGAACATCAGAGGCGTTGGACGGAATCCCAATGGGAAGCCAAAGCCTCCAACAAGAAGTTTAACTACGACAAGAGCCGTGCGCATCTCAACTTTGAGATAGTCAAGGGCGGTAAGATTGTGCCTCTCGGCTCTTCTAAGCCCATTTTAGAACGGTTTCAAGACCGTTTGGAAGCTACTGGTGCGGAAGACCCTAACAAAGGGCTTGAAACGCCCAAATATCGCATTGCCTGCAACATGATATTTTCGGGCGATGCCGACAGAATGCGAGAAATGGCTTTCGGAGACCAAAATGTGGAGCGAGCGAAAGGCGCAGACAACAGCCATGTCAAGCGCAAATCGGAGATAGAATTGTGGGCAAAGGACATCTACAAGGCTGTAGCTGATGCTTGGGGCGAAGACAACATCATTGACTTTTCCGTTCATCTTGACGAGTCTTCACCGCATATCCATTGCCTTGTCACGCCCATTATGTACGATGAGAAGAAACAGAAGATGCGTATCAAATACCGAGATACTTTTGGTGGTGATGCAAACAAACTGGATGCTATCCACGACTACTTGGCAGAGGTCAACAAAAAGTGGGGCTTGGTACGTGGTGAATCAGTTTCGGCTACCAATGCCCAGCATATCCCTCGTGACGAATGGTATAGACAACTCCAAGCCGAAAGCCGTGAGTTGGAAATTGCAAACGGCAAACTGGAACTTGACATTCGCAGAAAGGAAAATGCCGTTAAGGGTCTGAAAACGATGATAGAAAACCTCACTCACCAGAAGTCTGAGGTGGAGAACAAAATCCATGAGGTTGAGAAACAGTTGGAACAACAGAATGGCGAACATTCCGATTTGTCAAAGGAACTGGAACAGCTCAAAAGTCAGTTGTCCACCTTGGAGTTCAAGCTGACGGACAAACGAGAAAAACTGAGTGCAGCCGATGAAGCCCTTGCCGAGTTCAGAGCCATGACAAGGGCGCAGAAGTCAGAGGCTGAAACTTTGCGTGTCGTGCAGGAGCAAACTTCACGGACATTGCAAACATACGCCCAAGCCTCTATCCTTGCAGGCAGTTTCCAAGAACTGCTGACGATGAGCAGTAGGATTTGCGCCAATGTACCCGAAGCCAAGAAAATGGCAGAGAACACCATCATTGAAGATATGTGCGATATGCGTTTCAAAGATGTGCTTGGCACAGCCGTTAAGATGTTCATTGAGGGCATCAATGGGGCAACAAGCATCACGCAGTCTGGAGGTGGAGGTGGTTCTAACTCGGAATTGCCTTGGAGGGATAAAGACGAGGATATTTTCAGCTTTGCCAGACGTTGCATGAGATTCGCCCACAGCAAACACTATCCCAAGAAGAGTTCAGGCATTAAGCGGTAATGTCAGCGAGTATTCGCTTCCAGACATCAATATCAGGGAAAGGCGTGTATATTTCAAAGAAACCATCGAAATATGCCACTGTCTTTCCTTGATTTATTTTCGCCTCTGCATAGGCTCTGCTTTTGTACTTGTCGGCAAGGCGTAACAATTCCTGTTTCTGCTTCTTTTGCTGATTTTCAAAGAAACTTATTGCAAGAACAAGCAACTCCTTTACACCATTTGTAAGCCCTGCCTTGTCATAGATATAAAGCAGACGGTTGTAAGGCTCTGGCTTCCAATAGCCATTGGCAATCAGCTCTTCATAGATATTGGTTGCAGTGATGTAATCCTTGCTTTTTTCGGCAACCTTTGCCTTGCGTAGTTCATTCTCTATATGGCTGATTATATCTTCTATCTGACGGCACGCTGGAGCGTCTTCTGAAAACAAAGTATCGTTTCCACTTGTGTAGAAATCAAATTCGGGCAGTTGAGCAATCAAACTTTTGTATCGGTTTGCCAATGTGTCTTTGGTGGTAATGTTTCTGTGGAGATTGGCTTGTTTGGGTAGTTTGTCTTCTCGTTGCCTTATTACTTCCCTAAATTCGACAACAAGCGCATCTTGGCTGAATTTTGCAGGGACAAGCAACAGAACACGCTTGGCATCGCTCCATTGTTCTTTGCTTGTATAATGGCGAAGTAGCCAATTATAGGGTTCAAGGTTCAATGAATATCCTTTTTGAACCGCACTCTCGTATTGGCATTTAGTCTGTTCTGTGTCATTTGCTTTCAGATATGACCTTGCCTTTATAACATCTGTAACACCAGGCATTACCAAAGGCTGCTTGGTGGACTGTTGAGGTACATTTATAGAAGAAGGCAAGGAAACGTTCTCTTGCATGTTAGTCTCCTTGCCTTTGTCGTTGCTGAATATGTCTTTTATCTTCTTGAATAGTCCCATGCGTATTTTCTTTTGAGTGCAAAGGTAATGCAAAACGCTGATAATCAAGACTGATTGTTTCATAAAGTGAATTGCCGTTTGTAAAGTTTAAGAACAAGACAGATATATCAAAAGATATATAAGTACTTGCCGATAAATGATAATTTACCGTTGCTTGACCATTCATTAAGAGAGGCAAGAGTTCGTCTCGCTGTTTAGTCAATTCTATCATTTCGCAACGGTTTTCTATGATTTCTGCCAATATAGAGTCAAACTTGTTCCTAAAATCGATATTTGGACAAACCAATACAAATAACTCCTTCAAATCTTTGTCTGAAAGGTGTCCGACAGTAGAACCTTTTGCTCTCAACTCTTTAGCCTTAATGTATGGTGCAATATCATATTTTGCTTGCATAATAGAAACTGTCGACTTGGATTTTGCCCTTAGTCTTACACTCCGTTGATTCAGATAAGAAACATTGTCATTCCAATAATTCATGTGAAAGTTGCCGTCCATTCCTACCAGTAAATCTTGCTCCTGTAATCTATACTTTTCGTCAACTTCCTCTTCTGAATATGCAGAAACACTATTCTCCAATATATCACGAATACGTACAACAGGAATGCTTGTTGGCTCTTCTGTGAATAATTCCGTAGAAAATGGAAAACCGTATTGAACGGATAGTTCGTCAAATACATTGGCAACATTCCATCCTTTTGGTATCTCTCGTTTCAGCTTCTCATTCCACACCATAGCACCTCCACTTGATTTATACGGTTTTCCCTCCTCATTCGGGAAGTCAAACTGCACAAACCAATAGTCGTAGAGTTGTTTTGCCATCGCCTCTAAATTATCATTTATCTGACGATTGATGGCTATCTTGTTATCAATGTCCGTTAAAATGCGCCCAATCCTTTTCTGAATATCAAGAGACGGAATCCACACTGTACATTCTTTAATCTTGTCAGGAGAGGTGTGGCGTATTTTTGTTTGCTGAGCAGCGGCACTAAGCTGCTGTTTAACGCAAGCTGACGAGATTAGGTAGAAAGCAAAGTCTTTATCCAATAAGCTCTCGTTGCAGTCAATTTTTGCAATATCTTGACTTTGGATATATTTTCCACTTTCGGGTATTCTTGCAGTAGAACCAAGCAATCCGATTGCCTGTTCTGTCAAAGGCGTAATAATGTCTCCCTTTTCAAGTAGAAACTCCTCTTTGAAACCACCTGTATAGTAGATGTTATCTTTTGATTGATTCTCTTTGAAGCAATTATTTCGATAGTCAAAATTTCCACAAGTAAGACGTACATAGTTTCCTTGGGTGGCATAAAATTCGCCACCCAAGCTTGCACCTCTTGTAACTTGTACTAAATCTCCAATTTTATATTTCTTCAATTCCATTTATATCCGTACTAAAAATTAGTCAAAAATTACATTCTTCCAACATTGGTAGCAATTCTTCATACCTCTTATTCTCAAAGTCATTGAAACGTTGAGTACATATATACCGTGCATCAAAGACTTCATATTCATTACCAAATTCAGAGTGACAATCACTATACCATAGAATTATCTTATCCTTTCTTGGAAGTTCGTTGATTTCTAACTCTATTGAGTTACCAATGTAATCTTCCAAACACCCATTTGGAAAGAATATTTCGTCATAATCTCTGGATTGATGCAGAACTGATAATTGGTCGAAGAATGTGAATCCTTTTGGCAAATCATCGCAAAGATTTATCTGTTTCGACTCTGTGTTTATGCGCTTAATCACATTCTTACAGACAGTATCTATGATTTCATCAATAAGAGGATAGCAATCATTTTCAATTTGAGAGATAAACTTAACTGCCTTTTCCAACTGCTCTTTTAGATATTCTATTTCAGTCATTGATTTATCCTTTATCCAGCAATCCCCTCACTTCTTTATCGAAGTCAGAGTCAATGCGTTGTGTCTTATTGAAAATGTCATATTCTTCTTCCGCTTTCTTCTTGGCTTGCGCTGCCGATATTTTTCCTTTGTCAGGCAATATCTGGTATTTGCGGAATGTCAAGAACTCATTGACACTTGCCGAGAACTGCGACATGTTGAACGTATTTTCACGCTCTATGAGGTCTTCGATATAGTCAAAGAAGCCTGTTACAGCACGCTCCAGTTGTCGGATTTCTTTCTCTTGTAGATAGTTCTTGGCTATGCTGACATCTGATTTCAGAACACGTCCATCTGGAGCATTTTTCCAAGTGGTCAATCCCATGTGGTCTTTCGTATGGTCTGCTTTTGAATAGATAATCTCCGCAGCAGTCTGTCCTGTAATGGCATAGTGGAAGCGGTTTTGTATCATAGCATAGAAATCTCTTGTAGTCGGAGAGTTCTTGTCATAGTCGGTGCTGCACTCTGCATATATGTCCGTAATCTGTTGCCAAATGCGACGTTCACTTGTACGGATAGAGCGGATGCGTTCAAGCAATTCACGGAAGTAATCCTTGCCAAACACAGCATTACCTTGCTTCAACCGTTCATCGTCCATTGCAAAGCCCTTTTTGATATACTCATTGAGTATCTTTGTAGCCCATTGACGAAAACGAGTGGCTTTTAGTGAAGATACACGATAGCCTACGGCAATAATGGCATCAAGAGAATAATATGTCGTTGTGTAGTTCTTGCCATCAGCGGCAGTTGTTTCCATTTTGGAAATAACTGAATCCGCAACAAGTTCACCCTCTTCAAAGATATTCTTCAAATGCTTGCTAATAGCAGGAATACCAACGCCAAATAGTTGAGCCATAGCCTTTTGTGTACACCAAAGCGTTTCACCCTTGATGACCACTTGCACCTTGCCGTCAGCATCTGGCATATTGTAAAGTAGAAATTGTATCTCGTTACTCATTGCTGTTCTCTTTTCCTACATTTTCATTGAAACCGATACAATCCAACTGCTTCAGAATCTCTTCTTCTAAACGGTGACTCTCGTTGAATTGTTGTCTTAGCGTGGTCTTGAAATTATCCATACGACGGTTGAACTCATCTTCTGTAATATCCACATAGTCAATCTTGATGTCGAAATACTGACCAGCGGAGAAGCTGTAGCCCTTCTCCTTTATCTCATCAAAAGTTGGAGTGACTGAGAAGTCTTCAACCCCTTCCTTGTTGCGGAATGTGTTGACAATCTGTTGTATCTCCTCTGTGCGCAGTTTTGTCTTTTGGTTGCCATTCTCTTTGATTGTCTCACCAAGTTTGCTTGCATCAATGAGTACTGGTTTATCTACACCAGATTTGTCGATGAACACCACACTTACATTGGTGCCAGTGTTTGCAAAAATATTACTTGGCATACTTACCACACCACGCAGAATGGACTTCTCGCCATCGACCAGGTGCTTACGTATCTTGAAAGCGATGCCACTTTTAGCCGTGATGAAACCCGTAGGAACGACAATAGCCGCCTTACCGTCTTCTTTCAGACTGTAAAGTAAGTGTTGGAAGAAGCACAGATAGATTTCCATGCCTTTCTTGTTTTTGGAAGGAATGTTTGGAATGCCAGCAAAGAAACGCCCCTTGTAACTATCGGTCTTCAAATCGCTATGATAGTCGGAGAAGTCCAACTTGAAAGGTGGATTGCTGACAATATAGTCGAACTTACGCAACGAGCCATCCTCGTTCTTGTGGAATGGATGCTTTAGCGTGTTACCCTGTATTACATGGGTCAGAGAATGGCTCATGCTGTTAAGGATAAGGTTCAACATCATCATTGTTGATGACTTATCGCTGATGTCCTGTGTATAAACTGTGCAGTTTTGCTCACCGATGGCATGAGCCAAGGCGATAACAAGTGTTCCTGTACCTGCCGATGGGTCGTAGCAAGTCACGCTCCTTACATCTTCCGATGGATCAACAAGCAGTTGAGCCATGATAGCTGCAATAGCGTGAGGCGTATAGTATTCGGCATAGTTGCCACCACCATTGGCATTGTAATCCTTTATAAGGTATTCAAATATCGTGGAGAAGAAATCATAGCCAGCTTCAAAGGCATTCTCAAACGAGAAACTTGCCACATCACCAATCAGCGAACGGCAAAAGGCATTCTTCTTGTTCGTTCCACCAGAAACCACATCAGATACAGGCTTCATAATGGAAACTCTGGTCTCGTCCTCATTGAGGATATAGAAGATGTCGGAGTTTTCGCTTGCTATACTCTCCAATGTAGAATCGAACAGCTCGGCAAACTTATCCTCGTTCTGTCGCTTGGCAAGGAACGGAATAAGATGTTCCTTTTTCAAGATGATTGTGTCGAGCATGGAATCGCACATCTCCTCATAATCATCTTCCGACATGGCATCAATAGCTGCAAAGAAATCCTCGGCATTAGCCAGTTCTGGATTTTCTTTTTTAGCCTCATAGATAAACTTGTCATTAAGGAACTTGTAGAGGAAAATCTCCACAATAACCACATATTCGTTACCGCTACCAGCGAGTCCGTTCTCTGTGGTAGTCTTTTTCAAGTCATCAATCAGCGCATAGGTCTGATTTTTTATTTCTTCTATATTTTTCATTCGTTTGTTATCTTGCTATTTGATATTCTCTGTTTATTATCTCACTCACATACTTGCGCACCTCACGGTCGGTCCTTACCGCTTCTTCCTTGAAATGGCGTGTGACGTAAGTAAGGATGTTCTTCTTGAAATACTCAGGAACTTCCAAGATGGATTGGTTATGGAAATACACATCGTCCACATCTTCCTTGATGGCAAGCAGAATGATGGTCATTTTCTCCTTTTCCTCCGTCCATGCGTAGTTGCGTGGCATAACCTTGCGTTCGGTTTCTTCCTTGTCTTTCTCTTTCAGGCGTTTCTCCACACGCACAAACTTGGTATCACCATTGTACTTGATGGCTTCCAAAGCGTCACGTTCATTCAGTTTCTTGATGCGACGCAGAATGTCATTCACGTTCTGTACCTTTTTGTGCATATTAAACTCCTCCTGTGACTCCATTTCCTTTTTACGGAACAGGCGCAGGAACTCTTCCAAGATAGAGCGATATTCTGGGTCATCGGTATCAACACACGCTTTCAGTTGTTGTCTGGCGTGTTCCACGCTCTGCTTGTATTGTTCCTGTATCTCCAACTCACCTTCGCCACGCTTTTCAAAAGAAAACTCAATGTTTTCCAATGCTATATTGAGCAGTTGCTTTGCATTGGTGTTCTCGTCGGAATTGTCTATGAAGCCCAATAGGTCAAGACGGTTCTTCGCTGCCTTTATCAAGTTGTGAATATCGCTGATTTCCACAACCTCGTCAGCGTTAGAACCTTGCGAAGTAAGCATGTTCTGCAAACTCCGCATATCTTCAAGAGAGTTGAGGACTGTGCGGACAACATTTCTGTCATCTTCCAAATTGAGTTGGCGAGAGAAGATTTCGGGATTGCCCAGTTCATAGTTGTCAAGCACTTTCTTGGCTTCATCAACCCTTTTCTTGGCTTCGTCCATTGACACCAACAAGCGATCGGTGTTCTGTATATTGTCTTTGCCAACCTCATGTTCAAGTTCTTCTTGATACTCCTTGTTTGTCTTGCTGTATTCCTCCTCAATGTTGGCGAAGTCCACCACATAGCCATACTTCATGTCCTTGTATGGGCGGTTTACACGTGTCAATGTCTGGAGCAAGTTATGTTCCTTGACCATACGGTGCAGATACAATTTCTTCAAACGTGGAGCATCAAAGCCTGTCTGGAGCATCTGGAACACAATAAGCAAGTCAATTTTGCCATCCTTGAACAGTTCTATCCACTTGGCACGAGTTTCCTTGTCGAAACTGTCGTATGTGATAAGTGCCGCACGATAGCAACCTTTCTTGCAAGGCTTTTTCTTGACTTCCATTTCGCCAGCACTGATACTTTTGTACACGATTGAACCGTCCTCGTCCGTTTCGTTGTCAAGTTCGCTTTCATCGGCATACTTTTCAAGAAATAGTCGGTACATGAGTTGTGCCTGTTCCTTGCTGTTGCACACAACCATACCGCCCAACGTGTTATCCTCGTTCTTTTGGCGGAATGTGCGCAAGTCTTCTATGATATAATCAAGAAGCGGTTGCACATACACATGGTGGGCATACACATCGCTTTCCTTTACGCTGTGTACCTTTACACGGATGCTGTTCAAAGCCTCTTTCAACTTGATTTTATAGTTTGAGCCTATATCCTCACGTATCAGTCGGCGTGTATAACCATCAGCAATGGACGCATTATAGAAATAGGTGTGTATGTAATCACCGAAAATATCTTTGGTGTTATACTCCTTACTGATGATTGGTGTGCCTGTTAAGGCTATCTTGACGGCATTCGTATCACTGGATATGAGATTTTTAAGGAAACTGCCGTCTGGACTGTAATTGCGGTGTGCCTCGTCTATGAAATAGATGCGCTGCACAGGCACGTTGTAGGCATTTTTTGCCAAAGCCTTTGAATCGTTGGAGAACTTTTGTATGTTTACTACGGTTATCTCAGGCTTACCCTCTCTGTTCTGAGTGGTCAAACCGCTGCTTATTATATTTGCAAAAGCCCCCTTATCCTGCACGGAATTGACTTTCAGACCACGATACGAAAACTCCCTTTGGGCTTGTATCATCAAGTCCAAGCGGTCAACGATAAAGAAGAACTGCGGGACAATCCCTTTTGCTGAATAATAATCTGTCAGGTATTTCACATTATAGAATGATAAGGCAGTCTTTCCGCTACCTTGCGTGTGCCAAATGATACCTTTGTTTTTGCCAGTCTCCAAATGTCGCTCTATAGCTTTTGTGGCGAACAACTGTGGATAGCGCATGATGTGCTTTTGCAGCCCGTTGGGATAGTCAACATATGCGATGCCATATTTCAAAAGAAAATGGAAACGATTGAAAGAAAACAGACTGTCACAAATACGCTTGGTCGGAGTATTTGCCAGACAGTTAGTCTTGTATTCACTGCTGTTCTTATATTGCGGCACATTGTTGTCACGCAAAAGGACTTCTTCCTCTTCGGGCGTTACTTGGTGAATATGCCGTGCGGTAGGGAAACTGTCCTGTCCCTCCTCACGGAAACAGTTGTATTTCGTATTCTTCTTTCCGATAGTGGCATAGAAAGCACCGATAGTTGGTGTAACCTCATTATTGTCATATTCCATATCATTACTGAATACCATTATCTGTGTGATATTCAAGAAGCGACGGTATTGTGGATTGACAAAACGTTGTTTCATGCGGTCTGTTTCCGCTTGTATGCCTTTATGGTTATTCTCTTTCTTTACCTCTATGAAAGCCAATGGCAAACCGTTTACAAAAATCGTTATGTCGGGGCGGTAGTTGTCGCTATCCTTACTGCCACAGGTCATTTCTGTGGCAACTTGGAATGTGTTATTCCTATAGAAATTGGCAGGAGAAGACAAATCTATAATCCTTTCTCCTGTATTCAACAGTATTTCATTGTAGAACTGTCTGCCCAAATCGTCATTCTGCAATGACTTTTGTATTTTGACAAGCATATCCTCTGCATCCTTTTTCTCCGCCTTAGGATTGAGGGTGCAGTAAGCATCTATAAAATAATCCGTCAAAATATTTGTTAGTGGGTCAAACTCCGTTTTAGGAGCCTCCACATATTTTGTTTTCAGTCCTTTCAAGGAAACATACTTGAACCCCATACCCATTAGGTGCATGAGTGTGGGGAACTTCACCCTGCTGTCCTCGCAGAACGCTGATTTTGCATCTTTTGCCATAGTCATACGATTTTATTTATCCACTATGAGGTCTTTCATACTGACAGAGAGAATATCGGCTATCTCGTTTAGCAATTCCAATGATGGCTGCTTGCGGTTACTGCAATAGGCATTTATGGTGCTGAAACTTTTTCCGAGTTTCTTTGCCAATTCGGTTTGGGAGACTTCTTTCTCAACCAGAACCAGTTTTATTCTGTTCAGCTTCATTTTTCAAACCTTTATTTCCTATAATAACGCAAATGTAGTACTTTTATTTCATTAAACCGCTCGTTTTATGCTATATTTAGTGATTATGCGAGTGTTTTTGTAGTAAAATCAGAACGAAATAAGGGAATAAAGAGATTTTATCCTCCTTACTCCCTTTCTTTTCTTCCCTAATTTCCAAATACTTTTTTCACTCGCTTGACGGCATCCGCTTTCATCTGCATGGCTACGGGTAGGCTCGGTAAACAACGCCTTTCCGCTT
>ULKX01014577.1_pt1 | contig 11946 bp, 9 predicted proteins | sample 1951271 | NCBI WGS metagenome assembly ULKX01 (sample SAMEA4835512, study PRJEB28245) | human gut metagenome | biome: gut microbiome; material: fecal sample | place: Denmark | collected 2008 | reverse complement strand
CGCCTTTTCCTTACCGCTTCTGTAATCTTCTACAGACTGTGGATTAGCTGCAATAACGTCTTCAACAGTCTTTTTCAATGCACCTTCGTCATTAACCTGCTTAAGTCCGTTTTCTTCAACATATTTAACAGGGTCAATATCCTCGTCAAATATTTTTTCAAACACTTCTTTAGCTACAGAACTGTTAATGCTTCCGTCATCAGTTAATTTAATAAGTGCGGCAAGATTAGCAGGTGAAAAACTGATATCCGATACATCCATTGATTTTTCTTTGATAATTCTCATAGTCTCAACCATAAGCCAGTTGGAAACCTTTTTAGGATTATTACAGATTGCTGTTGTCTGTTCAAAAATATCCGCAAGTTTCTTTGAATCTGTGAGGATTTCAATATCGTAATCAGGGATACCGAATTCTTCTTTGTATCGTTTCATCTTCTCTGTCTTAAATTCAGGCTGCCTGCTTCTTATCTCTTCAAGCCACTCATCACTGACGTGTATTGGAACAAGGTCAGGATCCGGAAAATATCTGTAATCCTGTGCGTCTTCTTTTGAACGCATTGCATAGGAATATTCTTTATCGTCATTCCAACGTCTTGTTTCCTGAACTACTTTTTCACCTGATTCAATCAAATCAATCTGTCTGTTCTTTTCAGCTTCTATTGCCCTTTCAATGGCACTGAAGGAGTTAAGGTTCTTTGTCTCGGTTCTTGTTCCGAATTCTGCAGTTCCCACTTCCCTTACTGAAAGATTGACATCGGCTCTCATTGAACCTTCCTGTAATTTACAATCAGATGCACCGAGATACTGGATTATAAGTCTTAATTTTTCAAGATATGCAATTACTTCTTTGGCACTTCTCATGTCAGGTTCCGATACGATTTCGATAAGAGGTACGCCCGAACGGTTAAAATCCACAAGGGATTCTCCGGACCAGTCATCATGTACCAGCTTGCCTGCATCTTCCTCCATATGAATCTCATGGATTCTTACCGGCTTGACAGTTCCGTCTTCTAATTCAATGTCAACGTGTCCGTCCCTGCATATAGGAAGATATAACTGCGAAATCTGATAGTTCTGTGGGTTATCAGGGTAGAAATAGTTCTTTCTGTCAAATTTACAATCCTTTGTAATGTTACAGTTGGTTGCAAGCCCTACTGCTGCCGCATATTCAACAACCTTTTTATTAAGAACAGGAAGTGAACCCGGCATACCTGTACAGACAGGGCATGTATGTGTATTAGGTGCTCCGCCAAAAGCAGTGGAGCATCCGCAGAAAATTTTTGTTTTGGTTGCAAGTTCTACATGAACTTCAAGTCCGATGACTGTTTCATATTCTTTTGCCATAATCCGCTCCTCCTATTCAAACTTTCCTCTTGCCTGTTCATAAGCGAAACCGGCACGAATAAGATTCTTTTCTTTAAAGCAGTCTCCGATAAACTGTACTCCGATAGGGAGTCCATCGGAATCTTTACCGCAAGGTACACTTAATCCCGGAAGCCCTGCAAGATTTAAAGAAATAGTATATATATCGCCAAGATACATCTTAATTGGGTCTGATAAAGATGAACCAATCTTTGGTGCTGTGGTAGGTGCCACAGGTCCGATTAAAAGATCATATTTTGCAAAGGCCTCATCAAAAGCTTTCTTAATAAGAGCTTTTACTCTTAATGCTTTAAGATAATATGCATCATAATATCCTGAACTTAATACGAATGAACCAAGTAAAATTCTTCTCTTAACCTCGGCACCAAATCCTTCAGAACGTGTTCTTTTATACATGCTGTGGAGGTCATCATAATCTTTTGCCCTGTATCCGTATTTTACACCGTCAAATCTTTCAAGGTTAGAGCTTGCCTCTGCGGCTGCTATGGTGTAATAGGTAGGAATTGCGTAATCTACTAAATCCAGGTCAAATTCCTCAACGACTGCGCCCTTTGCTTCCAATGTCTTTGCAACATTAAGGACGGCTTCTTTTACTTCAGGGTCAAGTCCTTCTCCGAAATAAGTTCTTGGAATACCGATTTTCATTCCTTTTACATCATCTGTAAGCGCAGATGTAAAATCAAGGTCGTCCCTCTTCATAGATGTGGAATCCTTCTTGTCATGGCCTGCTATTACTTCCATAATTGTTGCGCAGTCCGTAACATCCTTGCAAAGAGGTCCAATCTGGTCAAGTGACGAACCGTAAGCGATAAGTCCGTATCTTGACACAGTTCCGTATGTTGGTTTCATGCCTACAACACCGCAGTATGATGCCGGCTGCCTTATTGAGCCACCTGTGTCCGAACCCAATGCAAAGAAACATTCCTCTGCTGCTACCGCTGCTGCCGATCCGCCTGATGAACCTCCCGGTACATGTTCCTCATTATGAGGATTTTTGGTAATTCCAAAAGCAGAAGTCTCTGTGGTAGAACCCATGGCAAATTCATCCATGTTGGTCTTGCCGATAATTACCGCACCTGCTTCTTTTAATTTATTAACTGCTTCTGCCGAAAAAGAAGGAACAAAATTATAAAGTATTTTTGAAGAACAGGTTGTAAGCATATCTTCGGTACACATATTGTCCTTAATTGCTACAGGCACGCCTGCAAGCGGTCCTGTAAGTCTGCCTTCTTCAATTTCCTTCTGCACTCTTTTGGCTTCATCCAATGCTTTTTCTTTATCTATGGTAACGTAACAGTTAAGTGCGTCTTCTCTCTCATTGATTTTATCAAGAACCGCCTGCATTGCTTCCACAGCCGTTACTTTACCGGCTTTGATTTCCTTAGAAAGTTCTACTGCCGTTAAATCAAGTAAACTCATGTTGTTCCTCCTTTCTATTCTACTGTCTTAGGCACAATAAATGCGTCATCATTACGTTCCGGAGCGTTACGGAGTGTAGCTTCGCTTCCGTCTCCGTTAGTTATCTCGTCTTCTCTCATTACATTTGATACAGGGAAAATATGGGACATCGGCTCAACGCCTGTTGTATCAAGTTCTCCGAGTTTGTCAATGTAATCAAGCATACTTGCCATATCCTTCTTGGCGTTTTCCTTATCTTCATCAGACAATTCAAGTTTAGCAAGTATACCGACATATTCTATTGTTTCATCGCTAATAACATTTGCCATTCTTTTACCTCAAATTAATCTCTTACTTTAATATGAACTTCTCTGAGCTGCTGCTCTGTTACTTCGTTAGGTGCTCCGCACATAAGGTCCTGTGCGGTTCCGCTCATTGGGAATGCTATTACTTCACGGATATTTTCTTCATTTCTGAGAAGCATAATCATACGGTCAACGCCCGGAGCCATTCCTGCATGTGGTGGTGCACCGAACTGGAACGCATTGTACAATGCGCCAAATTTTGCCTTTAATACTTCTTCATCATAACCTGCGATTTCAAATGCTTTAACCATTATCTGCATATCGTGGTTACGGACTGCTCCTGATGATAATTCTACACCGTTACATACGATATCATACTGGTATGCAAGGATATCGAGAGGATCTTTGGTATTAAGTGCTTCAAGTCCGCCCTGTGGCATTGAGAATGGATTATGTGTAAATCCGATTTTCTTGGTCTCAGGATCTTTTTCAAACATTGGGAAGTCATTTACATAACAAAATCTGTATGCGTTCTTCTCAATTAAATCAAGCTTTGTTCCCAGCTCTGTACGAATCTGTCCTGCAAAAAATGCTGCTCTTTCTTCCTTATCAGCCATAAAGAAAATTGTATCGCCTGTGCTAAGTCCTGCGATTGTCTTAAATTCTTCTTTAAGCTCATCCGGGATAAACTTATCAATAGGTCCCTTGTAACTTCCGTCTTCAAGTACCTCAAGGTATCCAAGTCCGCCCATTCCGATTCCTGTTGCGAACTTGAGAAGCTTCTCATGGAAGCCTTTTGACATATTGGCATGAACCTTGATTGCTCTTACAGTCTTGCCGATAAATGGCTTAAATGTACATTTCTGGAAGAAATCCGTTACATCTATAATTCTGAGTGGGTTACGAAGGTCAGGCTTATCCGAACCAAACTCAAGCATTGCCTGCTTATAGCTGATAATAGGATAAGGTGCTTTAGTTACTTCATATCCTTCAGGTGCAAATTTTTCAAATGTTGATGTTAATACTTCTTCACCGATTTTGAATACGTCTTCCTGTGTTGCGAAGCTCATTTCAAAATCCAACTGGTAAAATTCTCCCGGTGAACGGTCAGCTCTTGCATCTTCATCTCTGAAACATGGTGCAATCTGGAAATACTTATCAATTCCCGATACCATGAGAAGCTGCTTATACTGCTGTGGTGCCTGTGGAAGTGCATAGAATTTACCTTTATATCTTCTTGATGGAACGATATAATCTCTTGCGCCTTCAGGTGATGATGCACAAAGAATTGGTGTCTGTATTTCAACAAATCCCATCTCTGTCATTTTCTGACGGAGATATGCTATTACTTTTGATCTGAATAAAATATTGTCTTTTACTTTTTCATTTCTTAAATCGAGATAACGATATTTTAATCTTACATCTTCCCTTACTTCCTTGGATGTCTGGATTTCAAACGGAAGCTGTGTATACACCTGTCCAAGTGTTGTTATTTTATGTGCTTCAAGTTCGATTGTTCCTGACTTAATCTTAGGATTATATGTCTCTTCGTCTCTCTGTTCCATTAATCCTTCTACGGAAATGCTTTCTTCTTTTTTAATTCCTTTAAGAAGTTCCGTATCTCTTATTACGACCTGCAATACGCCGTACATATCTCTTAAATCGATAAAAGAAACTCCACCGTGGTCACGGATATTCTCTACCCATCCTGCCACTTTAAGTTCTTTGCCAATATATGACTCGTCTAAATTTTCAAGAGTCATATCTCTGTAAATATTTCCCATGTTGGTCCTCCTAAAATAATTTTCTGTGATTAAAACCATATCTTCAAACAAAAGAAATCCCGGAATACAAATACATTGTATTCCGGGACGAATAATCACATTATCCGCGGTACCACCCGCATTGAAGAAAATCTTCCTCTCTCGTACTTAACGCGTACCAACGTGCTGACCTACTTAAGTTCAGAAAGCCGGCTCCCAAGTGTTCCCGCTATTCCGTCCCTCCTGAAGTCACTCTCAGTCGATGATGTCTTCTTCCTGTCGGGGTCCATGAATACGAGTCTTGTTCATTGCCTTTCACTATGGAATAAATAGTATCACATACAAAATATTAATGCAAGGGGGAAAATGAGGATTAGATATTCTGTCCCATCTATTTCTTAAAAACAATCTCTTTCTGATAATTATTCATCTTTTTTATACCATTAATGATAAGTAGGTCTTATATATTCTACCTGACTTACTTTTTCATCTTTTTCAATTTCAGCTACTATTGTTTTTATCTCTGACTCACTTTTTATATTTTTAATACGTATTTTACAGATAAAAACATTTTTTTGCGGAACAACAACCACTTCATCAGGATTTTGCTCTTTATATTTCTTTATGTCTTCGGAAAAATTTGTATAGCCTACCTCTTCAACGGAATATTTATCTTTTATGGAAGCAACAATTCCATTCTCACACTGTTCCTCATTATCTGCTTCATAGTAAAAACTTAATACAATCTCATCCTTGTATTTTAAAGTTTCCTCACTTTCTTCCGTTATGATAACCTGCTCATCCTGCTTTTCATATGGGTATGACATTTTTACTAACCCTACATTTTTAACTTCACCCATACCCTGCTTAATTTTTTCATTATTCATTAGCTCCTTATTTTTTAAGGCACCCCGTCCTGTTATCAAGATAGGATGCCTTAAATTAAAATTATTTAATAATCTTCTTCATTCTCTCGATGGCTTCTACGGTATTTTCGTATGTACCGAATGCTGTCAGTCTGAAGTAGCCCTCGCCGCTTGGTCCGAATCCTGAACCCGGTGTTCCTACAACATTGGCATTTTCAAGAACATAGTCGAAGAATTCCCATGAAGTCATTCCGTCTATTGTCTTTAACCAGATATATGGAGCGTTGACACCGCCTGATACAGAGTATCCGGCATTCTTAAGTCCGTCCTTGATTACCTTTGCATTTTTCATGTAGTAAGCAACCTGTTCCTTAAGTTCTGCCTTGCCGACTTCGGAATATACCGCTTCTCCGGCTCTCTGCACGATATAAGGTGCTCCGTTATACTTAGTGCCGTGTCTTCTTGCCCAGAGAGCATTAAGCTTCACACCGTCACATTCAAGTTCTTTTGGAATTACGGTATAACCAAGTCTTACACCTGTGAATCCTGCATTCTTTGAAAAACTCTTGAGCTCGATAGCGCATGTCTTGGCACCGTCACACTCATAAATTGTGTGAGGAACATCCGCATCCGATATATATGCTTCATAAGCTGCATCATATATGATAAGTGATTTATGCTCGTTAGCATAATCAACCCATTTCTGAAGTTCTGTTTTGTTAATTGTAGCTCCCGTAGGATTATTAGGGAAGCAAAGATATATTATGTCAGGTACTTCCTTTGGAAGCTCAGGAGCGAAATTATTTTCTTCCTTGCAAGGCATATATATAACATTACTCCATGTTCCTGTTGTACTGTTATAGTCGCCTGCCCGTCCTGCCATAACGTTAGAATCCACATATACAGGGTATACAGGATCACCTACTGCAATTCTGTTATCAAGTCCGAGTATCTCCTGGATATTACTTGAGTCGCATTTTGCACCGTCCGATACAAATATTTCATCAATGGCAATATCAACGCCTCTTGTCTTATAGTCGCCGTCAGCTATTGCCTTACGCAAAAATTCATATCCAAGGTCAGGTGCATATCCGTGAAATGTTGCTGCATTTCCCATTTCATCAACTGCTGCATGCATTGCCTTAATAATTGTAGGTGCAATCGGCTGTGTTACGTCGCCGATACTTAATTTGATTACCTTTTTGTCGGGATGAGCGCTTTTATATTCCCTTTCCTTTCTTCCTACTGTGGAAAAAAGATAACTTCCAGGTAATTTAAGGTAGTTTTCATTAATTTTGAACATATTGTTTCCTCCGGAATATTATATATTTTATCGGTTCCATTCACCGGTAAATACAATATTGGCAGGTCCTTCCATATAAACAACGTCAGCTTCCCGGTCCCATGTTATCTTTAAGTCACCGCCCAGAAGCTTTACTGTTACGCTGTCATTGCAAAGACCGTTAAGAATAGACGCCACCGCTACCGCACATGCGCCTGTTCCGCAGGCAAGAGTCTCTCCTGAGCCTCTTTCCCATACTCTCATTGAAAGAGTATCTCTGTCTATAACTTCCACGAACTCTGTATTGACCCTGTCAGGGAAAATACTGTCATTTTCAAATACAGGTCCGATTTTTTCAATTTCAAGATTCTTAATATCATCCATGTATGTAATACAATGAGGATTACCCATTGACACACAGGTTATCCTGTATGCATTGCCGCCAAAAATAAATTCCTTGTCAATAACACTGTCCCCGTCCGCTTTGACAGGTATAAGGGCAGGAGTAAATTCAGGCTTACCCATATTAACCCTGACTGACTTCACTGCTTTGTTTTCAACATTGAGACTAAGGTATTTTATTCCTGCTAAGGTATCCACGGTTATTTCTGTCTTATCGGTAAGTCCGTAATCATATACAAATTTGCCGACGCACCTTATTCCGTTGCCGCACATCTTTCCCTGGGAACCGTCTGCATTATACATTTCCATAAAAAAATCTGCTTTATCAGAAGGTTTGATAAGAATAAGTCCGTCAGAACCGATTCCAAAGTGTCTGTCACTTACTTCAATCGCAGTCTTTGAAGGATCAGCAATCTGCTCCTCAAGACAATTTACATATACATAGTCATTTCCAAGACCTTCCATCTTAGTAAATTTCATAGGTTACCTCTTTCTATCAGCATCTGTACAGACATATTACCATGCCCGCTGTCTCTACAAGGCTGTTACCACTGTCCATACTGCATTTCTGCAGATACGCATGTGCTTCAGACTCTGACATATTATTTCTGTCCATCAATACACTTTTTGCTTCTTTAATTACTTTTCTGTCTTCTTCGGTTCTGAATTTTGGTACAACTCTGTTCTTCTTGCGGCGCCTTGTCTGTGCTTCAAACATCATATGAACTGTATTTAACAGATCAAAAATTTTGAGAGGAGTACCAATTTTAATAATATGGGTATCCTCTCCATCAAGCCAGTGGCCTTTAGATGCCACCAAAAGCATCTCAAAACCATCCGGCAAATCTTCTTTTAACTGTGTGTAGTACATATCCGTAAAACGGTAACTGCATACCACAATTCCTTCATTCAACTTATTTACATACTCAAGTGCCTGTGCGCCACTTGTACATACATAATCAACATTAATACCATTTTTAACAAGAACAGCTTTAATTTTATTGCCATCATCCAGCTTTGGGAAAACAACTACAACGTTCTCCATATTACTGCCTCCGGTGATTGGATATTAATATGTACTCAGATACTGGTTGACTTCCCATTCACTTACGGCAACCTTGTATGATTTCCATTCTGCCTTCTTAGCTTCAATATATTTTTCTGCTGTCTCTTCGCCAAGGAATTCCATGATGAGTTCATCTTTTTCAAGGTGCTTGACTGCATCAATAAGAGTCTCCGGAAGACTGTCAATTCCTCTTTCTCTTCTTTCTTTCTTAGTCATGGCATAGATGTTCGCATCAACGCTGTCACAGACTTCTAATTTATTCTTGATTCCATCAAGTCCTGCAATAAGGCATACAGCAAGTGCAAGATATGGATTAGCTGTCGGATCCGGATTACGAAGTTCTACTCTTGTTCCCTTTCCTCTGGCTGCCGGAATTCTGATAAGAGGACTTCTGTTTTTAGCAGACCATGCTATATAAACAGGTGCTTCGTAGCCGGGAATAAGTCTCTTATATGAATTAACGAGAGGATTGGTTATTGCAACAATTCCGTTAATATGCTTCATAAGCCCTGCTATAAAATGGTATGCTTCTTCACTTAATCCATTCTTACCATTCTCATCAGCAAATACATTCTTACCATCTTTTTCAAGAGACATATTGATGTGCATACCTGAACCTGCCATATTAGCCTTAGGCTTAGGCATGAATGTCGCATGCAGTCCATGTCTCTGGGCGATGGTCTTAACAGCAAGTTTAAATGTCATAATTGAATCCGCTGTCTTGACTGCTTCACCATATTTGAAATCAATCTCATGCTGTGCAGGTGCACACTCATGATGGGATGCTTCAATAACAAATCCCATATCTTCAAGTGTAAGTACCATGTCACGTCTTGCATTTTCTCCGAGATCATTAGGTCCCAGGTCAAAATATGCAGCCTGATCATTAGAATTGGTTGTAGGTGCCCCGTTCTCATCCACGTTAAATAAGAAAAATTCGCATTCAGGTCCTACATTGAATGTGTATCCCATCTTCTCAGCTTCTGCCATCGCTTTCTTAAGGATATGCCTTGGATCTCCTTCAAATGGTGTACCGTCAGTCTTATAAACATCGCAAATTAATCTTGCAACTTTACCTGTCTGTGGTCTCCATGGGAATATAACAAAACTGTCAAGATCAGGACGAAGACACATATCTGATTCCTCAATACGGGCAAAGCCGTCAATTGATGAACCGTCAAACATCATCTGATTATCAAGTGCTTTCTTTAACTGGCTCTTAGGAATTGCAACGTTCTTAAGGATACCGAAAAGATCGGTAAACTGAAGTCTGATAAACTCAACGTCGTTCTCCTCTACAAACTTAATAATGTCCTCTTTGGAATAATGGCTCATTTAAGTTCCTCCTAATGTTATCATATATTTTAAGGCTTACGCCTCACAACCTTTTAACGTTATGTTATCAATGGATATCTAAAAAGTCAACATAAGTTTCAGTTTGGAAATAATTTTTTAATCTGAGACAACTCTGTCACGTCCCTCTTTTTTTGCATGATATAATCTGTTGTCTGCTGTACATAATACTTTATCAACAGAGTCACCGTTTCCTGTTGCTACACCTATACTTATGGTAATTTTGATTACCTTATCGCCATACTCAACACACATTTCACGTATGGCTTCTACAAGCATTTCAAGATAAGTTAATGTAGTTTCCATATCACAGCCTGTATATACAAGCAGAAATTCCTCACCACCCCACCTTGCAGCAAAACCTTTTCCGGCCATACTTTTCTTCATAATCTGTGCAACGCTTACCAGCACTTCATCGCCTGCGGTGTGTCCGTATGTATCATTAACTTTTTTGAAAAAGTCAATATCCGCTATCGCAAGGGTATATGGTTCCCCCGTCTTTATATATTGCTCCGATAAGTTTTTAAGATTCTGGTTGCAATATCTCCTATTATATAAATCAGTAAGTGAATCTTTAACTATAAGATTTCTCAAAGACCTCTGCATATTTACGCTTGCCTTTGCAACATCTCCTATTTCATCTTCCCTTGCCAGGGCTTCCCGGTTCATTTCAGCTTTAAGATTGCCGCCTGTAACTTCCCCGAGGAAATTTCTTATATGTTTGAAATTCTTATTAAGTTTACCGAAGTAAAGATAATTCAGATACGTAATAATCATAACACCGGCAATAATCATCGCAATAAGCGGAATTACCTGTTTTGCAAATTTTGAATGAATCTGATTTGCCGGCTTCAGTATACATATTGCACCTATTATATTCTCGCTTCCGTTATGGACCGGCAGATAATATGCAAAAAAACGTTCTTCTTCTATTCTTACATCGTCATAAAACATAGTGTATCCATTGTCAAGAACATCCTTTTTGATTGCCGAATTCATTTTACTTCCGGTAATTCTTTTATTATTACTGTATAAGGTTGTAATCATCCTTATGTCATTGTAAAAAATTGTTATCTCAAGTCCCGTATCCTCTTTTATGTTATCAATAAAATCATTGGTAAGATAATGTTCTCCTTTCTTAAGAGCCATAAGATTCCCCGCCTTAACCAATTCATAATATCCGGGATACATAACATCATAAGTATTGGCTAATGTATATGCCTCATTTTCCATACCTGACCGAATCTCATAATATACATTCTTCTTAATCAGAATATAGCTTATACCTGCCATAACAATACCGATAAAAAACACCGGTAATATTATTATGTAATTAAATGTGCCCATCAGGCTTTTTCTTTTTGTAGTTATTTCCATAGCACAATTCCCCACTCTGTTTCCACACATAATGCAACTTCTGCATTTCCCTATCTGCAACAAATGGCAAGGATATTCCTTGCCATTTAGTTATTATATTCAGTCTTTGTATTTATCCTTTAAATCGTCTACATCTGATTTGCCAAATGTCTCAAGCGGTTTGCTGAGAATCCTTTCAAGGTCCTCTGCTTCTTTGTTCTTCTGTGCCTTTCTTGCTTTCCACCACTTAAACAGTAATGAAATAACAACGATAGCACCTACAACAGATACTATAATTATAACAACGTACCTGATTCTGATAGGTCCTTTCATTATCTCTTTACCGGCTCTTGTAAATATCTTGGCAAGCATCTCTTCAACGCTTATAGATGCATCACCGTTATAGTAGTAGTCATATGAAGACTCAAGAATAGACTTTGCATTTTCATCCATAACCACTTCCGTCTGCTTACCGCATATATAGAATGCCTTTCCATCCATTAATGACGGATAATCATTCTTGCACGCAAAGTACACGAAAAGGAGATGTCCTTCATCTGAACCGAACAACTCATCATAAAGAGCTTCTGCTTTTGCATACATATAATCATAATTTTTAAAATCATAATCTGATTTATATTCTGCAAGATATACTAAAGGCTGTACACCTGTTTTCTTATAGAAGCTTTCAAGACCGTCTCTAAGCTTACTTCCTCTTCCTAACCAGCCAAGTTCGTCAACAAACCATGTGTTGGAATATGTAGTGTTGGAA
>ULKX01014574.1_pt1 | contig 11966 bp, 10 predicted proteins | sample 1951271 | NCBI WGS metagenome assembly ULKX01 (sample SAMEA4835512, study PRJEB28245) | human gut metagenome | biome: gut microbiome; material: fecal sample | place: Denmark | collected 2008 | reverse complement strand
GTTTTGAAGGAACATAAAGAGAGATAATCTTTAGATAATACCTATCGTAGAATAAATTCCTCGGTAGGTATTTTTTTATATAACAGCAAAAATCGGTCGAAAAGATAGAGAATCCCACAGCTGTCATCCGTGAATCTCTACCCAAACAACGGAAATGTGCAAAAAAGGTAGAGAATTCCAAGCTCGCGGCCTAGAAATCTCTACCCAAATGGTGAATAACACCTTATCTACTCAATTTTTTATTTTGCAAAATCGTTAAGGATAAGACCTTTATTTCTGTCAAGCACCATTCCGATACTCCATTCATTTACAAATAAGAGGAGAGGACGGTCTTTAAGGTCTTTTATCTTCTTCATATCAGAAGTTCCGACAATCCTGTCAAGATCAATTTCTGTAGGATTTCCAATCCATCTGATATATTCATAAGGCAGAGTTTCAAGCCTTATTTCAACATTGTATTCCGATTCCAGACGATATTTTAGAACATCAAACTGGAGAACACCTACTACACCGACAATAATTTCTTCCATGCCAGTGTTATATTCCTGAAAAATCTGGATAGCACCTTCCTGTGCAATCTGGTTAATTCCCTTGATAAACTGTTTACGCTTCATGGTATCAATCTGACGGACTCTGGCAAAATGCTCAGGAGCAAAAGTCGGAATACCTTCAAAAGCAAATTTTTTATTGGAAAGTTCTAAGGTATCGCCGATTGAGAAAATACCTGGGTCAAATACACCGATAATGTCGCCTGCATAAGCTTCTTCGATTATCTTACGCTCATCAGCCATTAACTGCTGTGGCTGGGAAAGCTTAACCTTACGTCCACCCTGCACATGATTAACTTCCATTCCGGATTCAAATTTTCCGGAGCAGATTCTCATAAATGCAATTCTGTCACGGTGGGCTTTGTTCATATTTGCCTGTATTTTAAATACAAATGCTGAAAAATCTTCAGTAAATGGATCAATAATCCCTTCGTTGGAATTACGAGGCAAAGGAGATGAGGTCATCTTAAGGAAATGCTTTAAGAAAGTCTCAACACCGAAGTTAGTTAAGGCAGAACCGAAAAATACGGGAGTAAGTGTACCGGCACTGACTTCATCCATATTAAATTCAGCACTTGCACCATCTAAAAGCTCAACATCTTCTATTAATTTATCCTTGAAATGGGTACCGATTTCCCCAATAAGCTCATCGGAATCAATGTGGAGGTCACGCTCGGCAACTTCCTTTTGTCCGTTCATTGCGGCTGTAAATGTAGACACTATTTTGGTGTTTCTGTCATATACACCTTTAAATTCTTTACCTGAACCGATAGGCCAGTTAATAGGACATGTTTTGATGCCGAGAATACTTTCTATCTCATCACAGAGTTCAAAAGGGTCATTGGCATCCCTGTCCATTTTATTAATAAAGGTAAAAATAGGGATATGACGCATTACACAGACCTTGAAAAGTTTGATTGTCTGCTTTTCAACACCTTTGGAACCATCTATAACCATTACCGCCGAATCGGCAGCCATGAGTGTACGGTAGGTATCCTCTGAGAAGTCTTCATGACCCGGCGTATCAAGTATGTTAATACAATAATTATCATAGTTAAACTGTAATACCGAAGAGGTAACGGAAATACCACGTTCCTTTTCAATTTCCATCCAATCCGAAACAGCATGCTTTGCTGTTTTTTTTCCTTTAACGGAACCTGCAAGATTAATGGCACCGCCATATAAAAGAAACTTTTCGGTTAATGTGGTTTTACCTGCATCCGGATGGGATATTATAGCGAATGTACGTCGCCTTTTAATTTCTTCATTTAAATTAGCCAATGTAATTTCCTCGTTTTCATAGATATGACTGAATTGCTCCATTGCTGCACAATCTCTGCAATTCCCGAATACTTCGGATTATAACATATAAGAAAGGGGAATTTCAATAGTGACGGGGGGAGAGTAACGATTATTCCTCAATGAATACAACGATGTCAGAAATAGTACAATTAAGAATATTGCATATTTTTTCTGCGGTCAGCATTGTAATATTCTGGTTATGCTTTAAGTTGTGGAGAGTACGGTTATCTATACCATGTTGTAAAAGGTAGTATGTTGAAATATGATTTCTATTTATAAAGTCAAAAAGTGGTTTGTAACTTAACATACTTCATCTCCTACTAAACGTAATAAAACAATGGTATTCCATATATTTAAGTATATGTAATTTTTAGTAATTGAGTATTGTGAAAGTATTCACTACAATATTAGTGTGATAAATTGTGAAAGATACAATTAAAGGCAGAATATCGAGGCTTAACAGTAAACAGAAGAACAGGATTGCATTTTGAATTAAATACGGATATTCCATTTTCAGACAATATGTGGTATTGTCTGTATGGAAGATTCGTATTTTTTTTGACTATTGAAATGGAATTAGGTAGGATATGCAAATTATGAAGACAATATTAGTAGTTGATGATGACAGCAGGATGTTAAAGCTTTTAAATATGTATCTGGCACCGGTTTATAAGGTATGTTCCGCAAAAGGCGGGAGCATAGCAATTGAATTTTTGAAAAATCATAAACCTGACCTGATTATTCTTGATTATAAGATGCCGGGATTAGACGGACCGGCAACTTTTGATATAATAAAAGGTATGGATGGATGCGATAAAATACCAGTGATATTCCTTACGGGAGTTACGAACAAACACCTTATTAAAGAGTGTATGGACAAGAAACCGGCAGGGTATCTTGTCAAACCTGTGGCAAGGGAAGAACTTCTTGCAAAAGCCGGTGAGATTTTAGAAAAATTTATTGACTAATTTTTTTTATATGATTATAATTAACGCATATAGATAAAACGTTGATGAGACGAGTAGCATAATATGAAGTGTCAGAGAGAAGCCGGGTGGTGTGAGGCTTTACGGATGTTATGTGAAGACTACCTCGGAGTGGCACCAATCCTGCCCGGTGATTCCGTTATAATCATAAGAGATGCCTGTGTTAAGGCGAACCTTGGGTGGAACCGCGATAATTATTGCCCCTTGCATTTAGCAAGGGGTTTTTTTGTATAACACAGGCACAAAAAGCGCATTATACATATTAGTATCTAAGGAGGCAATTTTTATGAGCAAAATCAAAGAAGGAACCAAAAAAGTAGCAGAGCTTATCGAAGCAGAACAGACAAGAACCAACAAAGAGTTAATCATTGCAGCCGCAGTATGTACTTTTGTCGGAATAATAATCGGATTTTTTATTGGAAAAACAACCACCAGCAAAAATACTGTAAAGAAATACAATCAGTGTTTTTCATATGATTTTGGTGATGAAGAAGAGAAAGAAGAGGCATAGAAATGATAGTAACATTAAAAGATGGCTCTAAGAAAGAGTACAGTGAAGCAATGTCGGTAATCGATATTGCGAAAGATATCAGTGAAGGACTTGCGAGAAACGCCTGTGCAGGAGAAATTGACGGTAAGGTCGTTGATTTAAGAACAGTTGTTTCAGAAGATTGCAACCTTAATATTCTTACATTTAATGATGAAGCAGGTAAAAAGGCATACTGGCATACAACCTCCCATGTACTTGCAGAGGCTGTTAAGAGACTTTACCCTGATGCAAAGCTTACAATCGGACCATCCATTGACGAAGGCTTTTATTATGACTTTGACTGCCCTGCATTTGACAGAGCAGCCCTTGATAACCTTGAAGCAGAGATGAAGAAGATTATAAAAGAAGGAGCATCCCTTGAAAGATTTGAACTTCCAAGAGAAGAAGCAATTAAGTTCATGGAAGACAGAGGAGAACCATATAAGGTTGAACTTATTAATGATCTTCCGGAAGATGCCGTGATATCATTCTACCGTCAGGGCGACTTTGTTGATCTTTGTGCGGGACCACATCTTATGAGCACCAAAGCAATTAAAGCAGTGAAACTGACAGCTTCATCTGCAGCATATTGGAGAGGCAACAGCAACAATAAGGTACTTACAAGGATTTATGGTATTTCGTTTACCAAAAATGATGACCTTAAAGCATACCTTGAGCACCTTGAAGATATTAAGAGACGTGACCACAATAAACTGGGACGTGAGATGGAACTTTTTACAACAGTAGATGTTATCGGTCAGGGACTTCCTCTTATAATGCCTAAGGGTGAAAGAATCATCCGTACACTTCAAAGATGGATTGAAGACGAAGAAGACTTAAGAGGATATGTAAGAACTAAGACACCTCTTATGGCAAAGAGTGATTTATACAAAATATCAGGACATTGGGATCATTACAAAGACGGAATGTTTGTACTGGGTGATGAAGAAAAAGACAAAGAAGTTTTTGCTTTAAGACCTATGACATGCCCATTCCAGTATTATGTATATAAGGCAAGCCAGAAGAGCTACAGAGATCTTCCTTTAAGATATGGTGAGACATCCACACTTTTCAGAAATGAAGATTCAGGTGAGATGCACGGACTTACAAGAGTACGTCAGTTCACTATTTCAGAAGGACATCTTATTGTAAGACCTGACCAGATGGTTAAGGAATTTAAGGATTGTATCGCACTTGCACAGTATTGTTTAAGAACACTTGGAGTTGAGGAAGATGTAACATACCACCTTTCAAGATGGGACCCTGCGAACCCTGGCAATAAGTACATTGGCAAGCCTGAAGTATGGGAAGATACAGAACAGCACATCAGGAATGTTCTTAATGAACTTAAAATTCCGTTTGTTGAAGATATCGGTGAAGCTGCGTTCTATGGTCCTAAGGTGGATATTAATGCCAAGAATGTATATGGCAAAGAAGACACAATGATAACAATCCAGTGGGATGCTCTCCTTGCCGAACAATTTGATATGTATTATATAGATGAAAAGGGCGATAAAGTAAGACCTTACATCATTCACAGGACAAGTATGGGATGCTATGAAAGAACACTTGCATGGCTTATTGAAAAATATGCCGGAATGTTCCCAACATGGCTTTGCCCTGAACAGGTAAGAGTGCTTCCTATATCTGATAAGTATGCAGATTATGCAGATTCTGTTGCCGCAAAGATTCGTGAACACAAGATATATGTTGAGGCAGATCACAGAGCTGAAAAGCTTGGTTATAAGATTCGTGATGCAAGACTTGCAAGAGTTCCATATATTCTTGTAGTTGGAGAAAAAGAGCAGGAAACAGGAGCAGTTTCCGTTAGAAGCAGATTTTTAGGAGACGAAGGACAGAAGCCGCTGGAACAGTTTATTAACGATATTTGTGAAGAAATCCGTACAAAGGCAATTCGTAAAATCGAAGTAACTGAATAAAATTATATACAATATAACACTTGAAATTTTTGTCTGAATATGAGATTATAAGACTAATTGTGGAGCTGTATTATGGCAGATACTAAAGTGCTCCGCAAAGTGATTTTTTACAATTCGAAAGGAGTTACATAATGATTTACACACAGGAAATCAAGAATATGTGCCCAGTAGCACAGGGCGTTCATCATGGCGCTGCACCTTGTCCTACAGAAGGTAACTGGGTTCAGTACAAGGAAATCAAAGACATTTCAGGCTTTACACATGGTATTGGCTGGTGTGCACCACAGCAGGGAGCCTGCAAGCTTTCTCTTAACGTAAAGAACGGAGTTATCCAGGAAGCTTTAGTTGAGACAATCGGATGTTCAGGTATGACACATTCAGCAGCTATGGCAGCAGAGATTCTTCCGGGTCTTACTGTTCTTGAAGCAATGAACACTGACTTGGTATGTGACGCAATTAATACAGCAATGAGAGAACTTGCTCTTCAGATTATCTACGGAAGAACACAGTCAGCATTCTCAGAAGACGGTCTTGCAATCGGTGCAGGTCTTGAAGATTTAGGAAAGGGACTTCGTTCACAGGTTGGTACAATGTACGGAACACTTGAGAAAGGTCCTCGTTACCTTGAAATGGCAGAAGGTTATGTAACTGGAATTGCTCTTGATGCTAATGATGAAATCATCGGTTATCAGTTCGTTTCACTTGGTAAGTTCACAGATTTCGTTAAGAAGGGTGATGAACCAAACGTAGCTTGGGAAAAAGCAAAGGGTCAGTATGGCCGTGTTGATGATGCAGTTAAGATCATTGACCCAAGACAGGAATAGGAGGTAACGACAGATGGCATTATTTGAATCATATGAAAGAAGAATTAACCAGATTAACGCAGCTTTAAACAGCTATGGAATTTCTTCTATTGAAGAAGCAGAGAAGATTACAAAGGATGCTGGACTTGATGTGTATAACCAGATCAAGAAGATTCAGCCAATTTGTTTTGAAAATGCATGTTGGGCTTACATCGTAGGTGCAGCAATCGCAATTAAGAAAGGCTGCAGAAAAGCCGCTGACGCAGCAGCAGCAATCGGAGAAGGACTTCAGTCATTCTGTATTCCTGGTTCAGTTGCAGATACACGTAAAGTAGGTTTAGGACATGGTAACCTTGGTAAGATGTTACTTGAAGAAGAGACAGAATGTTTCGCATTCTTAGCAGGTCATGAGTCATTCGCAGCCGCTGAAGGTGCTATCGGTATTGCTGAAAAGGCTAACAAAGTACGTCAGAAACCTTTAAGAGTTATTCTTAACGGACTTGGTAAGGACGCAGCTAAGATTATTTCAAGAATTAACGGATTTACATTTGTAGAGACAGAGTACGATCCATACACAAATACAGTTAAAGAAGTAGAAAGAATCGCATATTCAGACGGACTCCGTTCCAAAGTAAACTGCTACGGCGCTAACTCAGTTCCGGAAGGTGTTGCAATCATGTGGAAAGAGAATGTTGACGTATCTATCACAGGTAACTCAACTAACCCTACAAGATTCCAGCATCCTGTTGCAGGTACTTACAAGAAGGAAAGACTTGAAGCAGGCAAGAAATACTTCTCAGTAGCTTCAGGCGGTGGAACAGGTAGAACACTTCATCCTGATAATATGGCAGCAGGTCCTGCTTCATACGGTATGACAGATACACTCGGACGTATGCATTCAGATGCACAGTTCGCAGGTTCATCATCAGTTCCTGCCCATGTAGAAATGATGGGTCTTATTGGTGCTGGTAACAACCCAATGGTTGGTATGACAGTTGCAGTTGCCGTTTCTATCGAAGAAGCAGCACAGGCCGGTAAATTCTAATTTAAATTATAAGAAACACCTGTTTACAGGTTTTGTGGGTCTTACCATAATAAATAATTTTATTATGGTAAGACTTTTTTTTATGTCTTATCAATTTCTCAATATGGGAATATTATAAATATATAGGTAAAAAGGGGATTATTATGAGCAGGGTTTTATTATCAGGTGATAATCAGATAACATGGCCTTTTGGTAAACATGGGGGCTGGTCAAAGGGTATAGATATTGTAAGATTTGAGAACAGATTGGAAAAAATAACGGTTCATACTGCCGGAAAAGTTATTAAGGTTGTTAATTACCTTGACGGGACCAACAAAATACTGGATAAGGAAGGAATGGGATACGGTAATTACGTTATGGTACTTCACAAAGGCAATCTTGTCACATTGTACGGACATCTTGAACATGTCACAGTTAATGAGGGACAGGAAATAAATCAGGGAACTGTTATAGGATATATGGGCAACACAGGAATAAGTTACGGCGCACATCTTCATTTTGAGATAAGAAAATACAACAGGTCATTGGAAAATATAAATCTTCATAATAAAGACTATTTTGGATTCATTGATCCTGAACCATACCTTAATACCGGTCTTCCTATAGGGGAGGAAAAGTATGAGAGGGTACAGATAGGTTCTTTTTTATCGGAGAATAATGCGAAACGTCTTGTGGAACATATGCGAAAATCAGGATATCAGGCAATAGTCAAAAAATATGGAATGCATTACAGAGTGCAGGTAGGCGCATACACCATCCATATTAATGCTGTCATAATGATGGAAAAGATGAAAGCACTTGGATATAAAGACGCATATATAATCACTTATTAAAAAAATGCTTGCATTATACGGTTTTAGGGATAAAATATAATTTAGAAAAAAGGAAATGGTGATAGTTATGTATGAAAATTTAAAGGACCTGGCAATTATACTTGCCGCAGCAGAGCTTTTTGGATTGGTAGCACGTAAACTTAAACTTCCCCAGGTTGTGGGACAGATACTTGCAGGATTGCTTGTAGGACCGATACTTGGATGGGCCGGCAATACATCATATATTCAGATATTTGCTGAAGTTGGAGTTGTACTTCTTATGTTCTCGGCAGGACTTGAGACTAATTTAAAGACACTTGTAAAAACAGGCCCTGTAGCTGTATTTATGGCATTTATGGGTGTACTTATGCCTCTGATTTTTGGTACAATTATAGGATATTTCTGGTATGGAGTTGAAGCAATCGGGACAGCCAAGTTTTTCCAGGCAGTATTTATCGGTGTAATAATGACGGCAACATCCGTAAGTATTACGGTGCAGACACTTAAGGAGCTGGGAAAAGTTGATACAGAGCTCGGAACTACAATTGTCAGTGCGGCAATTGTGGATGATGTAATCGGAATTATGGTGCTTTCAATAGTACTTGGAGCAGCGGGTGGTTCAGATGAACCAATAGGAATGGTTATTCTTAAAACAGTATTATTCTTTGTAGCATCAGGTTGCTTTGGCTTCCTTCTTTACAAACTGTTTTCATGGATTGATAAAAGATGGCCACATAGAAGAAGAATTGTCATTTTAAGTATAGTATTCTGTTTTGCACTTTCTTATGTTGCGGAAAAAGTATTTGGCGTTGCCGAAATCACAGGTGCTTTTATAGCAGGTGTTATCCTTTGTAATATTGAAGATTCTGAGTATGTTGACAGGCGTGTCAATATCGGTTCGTATATGTTTTTCGGTCCGTTGTTTTTTGCGAGCATAGGACTTAAGACAGATTTATCGAGTATGACTTTTGGTCTTCTTGCTTTCAGCGGCTTATTTATTGTAGCTGCAATCGCAGGTAAGATAGTGGGTTGCGGTTTTGCGGCAAAAGTTACAAAACACACATGGAAAGAGTCATTAATTGCAGGAGTCGGTATGATGACAAGAGGAGAAGTTGCACTTGTTGTCACACAGAAGGGACTTGATTCAGGACTTGTTAAACCGGAATATTTTGCACCTGTAATTTTACTTATTATAGTATCTTCGGTGATAACTCCGATTTTGTTGAAGCTACTCTTTTCAGACAAAAAGCAAAAAGAAGAGGTGTCATAACAGGTGCTTAACAAGGAATTTGAAATAGCCGGTGATAAAGAACTTGCAGATACAAAAGAATGGTTTTTCAGGGAAAATGTACGGCTTGCAGAAGAAAAAGAACGTATATTTGAGGAAAGACGTAAACTTGAGCATGAATTCAGAATAAAACATGATACGTTGGATAAAAAAATATCCATTGCGAAATTGAAGATAGTGCAGCTTGATGAAGCTACTAAACTTGTTGAAAAGAAATTGGCGGCGCTTGAAGAAGAATATGTACATCTTGCCATTGAAAAAAATAAGCTGGCAGAAGAACGAAGTACTTTTGAAACAATCAGAAAAAACAAGAGGACTTCAACGGTCACATACAGCGGTATGGATATTCTTTTTAAAGGAGTGAGAAGCGAGACCGCATTAAAGAAGCGTTATAGGGAACTGATGAAAATATTTCATCCTGATAATCAGGACGGCGACGATTCAGTAATTCATGCAATTAATATAGAATATGACAGGCTGAAAAAAGTATATGGTTAATCTAAACTGATTGACAAGAATATTAATTGTGCTAAAATATAATGGATGGGCGGTTGCCTAATATTATGTATGAGGTAGAACAATAATGAGACAGATGGTTTTATCCTTATTAGTTAATAATGAAGCGGGTGTAACAAGCAGGATTTCAGGTTTGTTTACCAGAAGAGGATACAATATTGACAGCATTACAGCAGGTGTGACAGGCGATAAGAATATATCAAGAATCACAGTTGTTGTTGAAGGCGATGAGAATGTGCATGAGCAGGTTATTAAGCAGCTTTCAAAGCTTGAGGATGTTATTGACATCAAGGAACTTAAGCGTGAGGATTCGGTATGCAGGGAACTTATTCTTGTCAGAGTTGCCGTTAACGAAATTCAGCGTCCGGAAATTGTATCTGTTGCAGATATTTTCAGAGCTAAGGTAATTGATGTGTCTATGGATTCTATGGTGCTTGAACTGACAGGTGATAAGTCCAAGATAGATGCGTTCCTTGAACTTTTAGTAGGATATCAGATTCTTGAGATTGCAAGAACCGGTCTTACAGGCCTTAGAAGAGGCAATAAGAGAAATCAGTAATATGGTTTTAGCTGGGATACCCCAGATGAAATACTTAACTTAAGTTATAACAGGAGGAATTTATTAAAATGTCAGAAGCAAAGATTTTTTATCAGGAAGACTGTAACTTATCAGCATTAGATGGTAAGACAATTGCAGTTATCGGCTATGGCAGCCAGGGACATGCTCACGCATTGAATGCGAAGGAATCAGGATGTAACGTTATTATCGGTCTTTACAAAGGCAGTAAGTCATGGGCAAAGGCTGAGAAGCAGGGCTTTGAAGTATATACAGCAGCAGAAGCTGCAAAGAGAGCAGACATCATCATGATTCTTATTAATGATGAATTACAGGCAGATATGTACAAGAAAGACATCGAGCCTAACCTTGAACCGGGCAATATGCTCATGTTCGCTCATGGTTTCAATATCCACTTTGGATGTATTAAGCCACCGGCAGACGTTGATGTTACTATGATAGCTCCTAAGGGACCTGGACATACAGTACGTTCAGAATACCTTGCAGGTAAGGGTGTTCCTTGTTTAGTAGCTGTTGAACAGAACGCAACAGGTAAGGCACTTGATATTGCATTAGCTTACGCTTTAGCAATCGGCGGAGCAAGAGCAGGTGTTCTTGAGACAACATTCAGAACAGAAACAGAAACAGACCTTTTTGGTGAGCAGGCAGTTCTTTGCGGTGGTGTTTGTGCATTAATGCAGGCAGGTTTTGAAACACTTTGCGAGGCAGGATATGATCCAAGAAATGCTTACTTTGAATGTATCCATGAAATGAAGCTTATCGTTGACTTAATTTACCAGTCAGGTTTTGCAGGAATGAGATATTCAATTTCCAATACTGCTGAATACGGCGATTATGTAACAGGTCCTAAGATCGTTACAGAAGATACTAAGAAGGCTATGAAGAAGATTCTTTCAGATATCCAGGACGGAACATTTGCTAAGGAATTCTTATTAGATATGTCTCCAGCAGGACGTCAGGTTCACTTCAAGGCTATGAGAAAGCTTGCTGCTGAACATCCATCAGAGAAGGTTGGCGAAGAAGTTCGTAAACTTTACAGCTGGAATAACGAAGAAGATAAGTTAGTTAATAACTAATTCTTGGAAATATAATAAAAGATTGACACAGGCAGTTCCCTGATTAGGGAGCTGTCTTTTTTTGTAATTTTTGAAAAAATATTCGTGTTATATAATGCGAAAAAATAACAAAAACACATTGATTTTTACACGAATATCTGCCATACTATACTTAGTACCTTTAAGGAGGGTGGATTATGTATAGGAAAATTATGGGATTTTTGAAAGAATGGAAAGAAAGCGAACATCGTAAGCCTCTTATTTTACAGGGAGCAAGACAGGTAGGAAAGACATATTCCATTCTGGAGTTCGGACGTACTGATTATGAAAATGTGGCATATTTCAATTTTGAGACCAATCCGAAGCTTAGTGATACCTTTGAGGAAAATATCAGCCCTGATTATCTGATACCAATTTTGTCACATATTGCAGGGCAGACTATTGTAAAAGAAAAGACACTGATAGTATTTGACGAAGTGCAGCTTTGCGAAAGAGCATTGACTTCACTCAAATATTTTTGCGAAGATGCTCCTGATTATCATATAATTGTTGCGGGAAGTCTGTT
>ULKX01004836.1_pt1 | contig 11992 bp, 10 predicted proteins | sample 1951271 | NCBI WGS metagenome assembly ULKX01 (sample SAMEA4835512, study PRJEB28245) | human gut metagenome | biome: gut microbiome; material: fecal sample | place: Denmark | collected 2008 | reverse complement strand
CCTTGCTTTGAAAGAGCGGAACTCCTGGGAAATACTGGAAGGAGGAATTGACGAGATAGAACGTATCCCCCACTCTGCAAACAGAAGGATCCGGATGATAACCTGGGATAACAGGATTACGATACTCCTGTGCTGAAACTGGCAAACATACCAGCATCAGCATCCATAAAAATCCAAATAGGTTTTGTCTATTCATAAGGCATTCATTTTAATTGGGAGTTAAAATCGGGAACAAAGGTAAGGTCTTTTGATGAGAATTCCAAACTTTCTCATCACTTTTTTGTTGCTTATACTAAATAGAAATGTTTTTGAACCTAATAGAAATCTCCGTTCAAAGACGTTGAATGACGGTTCAAAGACGCTGAACGGCGGTTCAAAGACGTTGAACGGAGATTCAAAGACGTTGAACGAAGAATTCATAGAGGAGCAAGAATATTTTTATCTAAGATAGAGAACTATTTGCCTAAGATAGAAATTATTATACCAAAGATCACAACAATTCACGAGTCTTGATTTCGAGATATTTATTAAGTACATCAACCGAAAGAGCCTCGGGCGTGGTAAGCAAAGCCAAGATACCACGCTGCTTGAGCGAAGAAACGATGAGACGCTGCTCGTAAGCAAACTGCTCGGCAACGACATGACGATAATATTCCTCATCACTATCGGGACGAGTGGCAAGATAGTCTTTCACTTCATGATCCTCAAAGAACACCACTAAAAGACGATGACGGCGGTTGAGCTGAAGGAGATAAGGCAACTGCCTCTCCATGCTGATGCGATTGGCAAAGTTCGTATAAAGTATCAGGAGTGAGCGCTTGGTGATGTGCTGGTTGACCTCTGCCACCAAAGCTGAATAATCGGATTCGGCAAAGCGGGTCTGCTGGCGATAAAGCATTTCAAGAATATTCTGCATGTGCCCAGTACGACGGGAGGCTGGAACAAAATCCTCAAAATGGTCGCTGAACGTTACAACACCTGCCTTGTCTTCCTTTCTCATCGCAATATACGAAAGCACCAGCGAGGCATTGATGGCATAATCAAGGTAGGTCATACCCCGGAAAGCCTGTTGCATCACCCTACCTTTATCAATAATATTGAAAACCTGCTGAGAACGCTCATCCTGATATACATTCACCATCAATCTGGAAGTGCGGGCTGTGGCTCGCCAGTTGATCAACCGGAAATCATCGCCCGAAACGTAATCCTTGATTTGTTCGAATTCCGTATGATTGCCCACCTTCCGTATTTTCTTGATACCCATTTCCGCAAGATTGTTGCTCATAGCCAACAATTCATAACGGGTAAGCATCAGATAGGAAGGATACACCTTGACATCACAAGGCTGGCACAGAGTAAACCGACGCTGCACCAAACCTATCGGTGTGGAAGCGAAAACACGGACATGCCCAAAGGAATAAACTCCACGCTCCGTAGGACGTAGCTTATACCTGATATTCTTTCCCTCCCCCATCGCCAACTTCAAACGAAAGAGAACATCTCGGCGCTGGAAAACTGGCGGAATCTCATCTATGATTTCCAACCGAACAGGAAAGGAATAGATACTCTCCACCCGGATGTTCACTTCATTGTCGTCGCCATTGGAAAATCGCTCCGATAAAGTGCGACTGGCCATCATTCCCCGCTCATGATACAACAGGAATAATTCAACAAAAACCAGAATGACAAGGGCAAGGAACATCCATCTCCCTACATCAAACAGCAGGGGGAAAACATACCCAGCCCCCGTCATCAAGACCAAGAAGGCAAGTACTATATAAAATCTCTTCGTTAAATACACCTTAAATCAATTGAATTCTTCACTCTTCGTTCTTCACTCTTCACTTACTTCGGCACCTCCACCTTATCTATCAGCCGTTGTGCCACCTTATAAGCCGTATAGCCTTCCATCTCAGCTTCTGCCGTAAGCATGAGTCGATGCTGCAAGATAGATGGTGTTACGAACTTGATGTCTTCTGGAGTGACAAAATCACGACCTTGCAAAAGAGCGTATGCCTTGCTCGCCTGCAACATGGCAACTGAGGCACGAGGGGAAGCACCCAGATAAACGGCACGTGTGGTGCGGGTCTGCTGAACGATCTGTGTGATATAACGCAGAAGGCTCTCATCAACAACGACATGGTGCATATAAGAGCGCAACTGGAGCAATTCTTTCTTTGTCAACACAGGTTGGATATCAGTAAGTTTCACCAAATCAGTTTGATGTTCATGGCGCTTCAATATTTCCAGTTCTTCATCAGCCGTAGGATAACCCATCGTTACTTTCATGAGAAATCTGTCGAGCTGCGCTTCGGGTAAGCGATAAGTTCCTTCTTGTTCCACAGGATTCTGGGTAGCAAGGATGGTATAAAGGTCACCCATCTTGTGGGTACAGCCATCTATGCTGACCTGACGTTCTTCCATCACCTCGAAAAGAGCAGCCTGAGTCTTTGCTGGTGCACGATTGATTTCATCTACCAATACAATATCAGCAAACACAGGACCTTCATGGAACTCAAACTCCTGATTCTTGACATTGAAAATATTTGTACCCAACACATCACTCGGCATCAAGTCGGGAGTAAACTGTACACGACTAAACTTGGCATCTACCAACCGGGCCATCAATCGCGCCAAAAGGGTTTTGGCAACTCCAGGCACACCCTCTAAGAGCACATGACCATTAGCCAAGAGGCAAGTCAAGACCAGATCCACCGCCTTGTCCTGTCCTACTATCACCTTGGATATTTCTTCACGAAGACACTCTATCTTTTCTGAAAAAAGAGTCAAATCCAATCTTTGTTCTTCCATTGTTTCCTATGATTTTAAATAAAAGACTTACTTTTCTTATCCTACGCTAACCATTCTTAGCGTGCCTAACTATAGTATCCATTGCATCTATCAAGCTCCGCATTTCTTCAACTGAGATATTGCCCTCCGAATGTAGGACCAAGCGAATTTGTCGAATCACCTTCTTCAATCTATCGCTGTTCATACCTGTTTTCTCGGCAAGGAGCAGATATTCACGGTCATCAGTATTCACATCAGAAATGTCCACACCAGCCGTTTTTCTCAATTCCTCTGCGAAGAGTTTAAACTTTTTCCTGACCAAATCCACATGATCCTTACGTTGATAGTAGAGTGTTCCAATGAGTTGGATAAACTCCAAAGACCGATTGGCAGGCTTCGACATGATAGGGATGACCCGTTGCCTGCGACGAGCGGTAAATATCATAAAGAGAACGACACCCAACAGCGCAAGATAAAGAGCCCATCGCAATGGTGGGCGCTTGATGAACTCCCGGAATGGAGATTGCTCCGCCACAAGCATGGCATCGGTCTTGACATACGCCTCCGTTCTATACACAGGCAAATCCGCCAGATAAGACATCAATCGGAATATATAGACAAATGTGTTGCCTTCCAACATTCCATAGTTGGTGAAAAGCAATGGCGAAGAGACGAAAATGACCTCACCCTTGCCATACGGAACAGACACCGCCACAGGTATTTTCTTGATGGCGAAAGTATCGATTCGCTCTATCCTTTCTTTTTTATCCACAATGGTGTCAAAGCGAGTGAAATCTCCAACATACAAAGAGTCATGTTTGTAATCATACCCTGCTGTTGACAAAGTATAAGCCAGTCTTTTCACCTTTGGAACGGAATCCACGAAAAGGGTTCCACCTACCATGTTGTAGAACATTCTATAAGGCTGAGCTGCATACATCGTCTCCTGGTTATTCCAATAAATGGTATCGTACATATCATTGTCATGCGCTTTGAGACCGGCTAAGATGCCACGTAACGAAAAGTACAGTCCGTCTTCTATTTTCACCTTGAAGGTACGTTCCAATTCATCCACCACTACCGTATCGGCATTCCGACCATCATCAAAACTACTTGAAGCAACCACCATGACCTTGCCACCACGGCGGGCAATATTGCAGAGGTACTTGACATCCAACTGTTTCAAATCTTGCTGATCCACGACCATCAACACGGAGATTTTCTCCTTGGCATGCTCCTGATCAAGTTGGAAAAACGTCTTTTTCGTCACGTGATAGCCATTGGGCAAAGATTGGGTCAAGACACTATCAAAGACAAAACAGCCCAAAGGTTGCTTATCTACATGGCTAAAGGTAGGAGACCATACGAACTTCTTAGGAAGATTGACTTGCAAAAGACAGAACAGCACAAAGAGGACTAACATGGCAAAAAGGAAATTACGACTACTTTTCATCACGACCTCCTTCCTTCTTGAAAGTTCCTACATTTTGTTCGGCAGAACCATCTCTACCTGAGTTCTTTACAAAGTTATCCACACTTGCCTGCAGATTGTGCATATCTCGAATCATGTCCTTGTCAGCACCAAAGCCACCATAGCGAACTCGCACAAACAGACTGGTCATTCTCTTGAAGTCGGCCTGTCGGAACTCAAACGTATATTGAGTAGGAGTCTTGAAAGGTTGCCACTCTATTTGGTGATAGTCACTCAAAGACTTCAATGTCTGAAGATACATCAATCGCAATGCCTCACGGAAATTTTCATTTTCCAATGCTTTTTTTATTTCACTTGGGAAATCAACGCCATATATCGTATCTTCCGTAACCTCGTATTCCATCGGTTTCCTTCGTCCTGAACGAGCGAACAGCTCAGGATGCTTCCACAAGAGGAACGCCAAGACAGCTCCCAATGCCGCCAAGCCGATACATATCCATAAAGTGTCATGATGGTCCTGATAGAAATTGCTGCCAAAGATATTCTCGAAAAATTCGTTCAGCCTTTTCGCTACCCAGTCCATCAAGCTATCTTGGGAAGGCACTAACTCTCGACCATAAGCGTAATCGTCATCCCGCCGCCAAACTTGCAGTCGGGCGGTATCAATAACCAAGGTGTCGGAAGGATTGGAAAACATATCTCTCTACAACAAATATAAATAATGTAAAAATGATTAGACTTTGAATAAATCGTCATCATCCTGACTCTTGTCTGCCATTTCCTCAAAATCGTCAATACCTTGACCAACGGACATATCATCGAGTTTCTCTGCGGCATGACTATAGAGATAACCCGTACTGATAAAAAACAAGTTGTAAATCAAATAAGAGCCTATCCACATGACAACGCCAAAGATATATTGGAGAATAACAAAGGCAACACTACCAACAAATGTTTCCTCACCTGCATAATCCTGCACGAATAGCGTCTTGACAAAGATACACACCTCCCAAGGCATGACAAAGACAACAGAAACGACATTCGACAACAGGCTCAAGACAAATCCCAAGCCAAAGATTCCTCCCCATGTGCTCCATCCCAAGCCAAAGCCACGAACGTAAGCCCGCCATACAGAGATATCCTCAAATATATAGGTAGGTGTAACCAATATCAAAGGTACACCAAAAGCAACGACTGCCACTACTGCCAAGAAGCAAAAGATGGCTATCATCGCTCCAGAATTTATCGCTGACCCTAAAGCTATCACGGTAAAAAAGACTGCCAAGAACACGATGCCTATCAGAAAACCAACCAGTCCGCATTTGAACAAACGCCAAGCATTTCGGCGGAAAGAAGGTTTCAACTCCTGGAAAGTAACACCTTGCAAGCCCTCGTCGTGAGCATTATAAAACTGCATCATAGAAAACACAACCGTTCCTATCCAAATATAAGCTGCCAAAGAAGTTGGCAGCAAGAGGGCGTAAGAAAAGAGCATACTGTAACTGAGTTCATCATCAAACATGGAATTACCAGAACTAACATCCACCATATTTTGCATCAAACTGTTCAGCGACAAGGCTCCTACGAATGCCAACGGCAAGATACCATACAAAGCATAACGAAGCAGTATTTTCCAATTCTGCTTGACAAACTCGAAAGTGACATTAAACTTCTCTCCGAAATCCCTCTCTTTGTAAAATACGATTTTATCCATAAGCTATCTTTATTAAATAATTCAAAACTGACTGGTTCTTAATGAATGAAGTTGTAATCTAAAGGACATTCTTTTCTGCCTATCAACTTACTTTTTCTTCTGCCGATGTCTAATCTGGGGTAAAACCACAAAATAACCTATGACAAAGACGAAAGAGACGATGATAATCGACAAGCGAAAATAATTAGAAATTTCCGTATGTCGTGTTACAAATCCTTCGATAAAACCAGCGAATATAAATATAGGTACAGTACCGACAATAATCTTCATTCCCCTTTTCGCACCATGACGAAAAGATACGATTCGCGAATACGTGCCAGGGAAGAGCCAGCTGTTACCCATCGCTAACCCTGCCGCTCCAGCAATAATCAATGCCGAAATCTCAAGTGTTCCATGAAGGAAAACGGCAAGAAAAGATTCATACAAGAGACCATGCTGGGCGAAGAATGTCTCAAAGCATCCCAACATCACACTGTTTTGGAATATCAGGAAACCCGTGGCGATACTGGTAAATATACCAGAAACAAATTCCAGGAATGACACCCTAATGTTATTGAGGGTAATGCCCAAGAACATATTCAGTTCATCTCCACCATCATAAACCGCCATCGGTTTTCCATCCTTGATATTCTGCAATGTCATATCCACATAATAATCTCCCAATATAATACGACAAAAGTCGGTATCAAAACATTGGGATACCACACCGATGAATACACTGATGAAGAATATGCAGAAAGAAGCCAAAAGTAACTTTCGAGCCTCAAACATCGTCAAAGGAATTTCCTGCGTCCAAAACGTAATCAGGCGAGACCACTTCTCCCGTTTGTTACGATAAATGGAATTATGAAGGCTTGAAGCCAGATTGTTGAGATAAAGGGTAATACGAGAATTAGGGTAATGTGTTTGCGCAAAAGCCAAGTCAGATGTAAGGTCGGTATAAGTATCGGCCAAAACATCCGGCGTTTGGGAAGCGGCATCGTCAATAATGATCTCTGCACGTTGCCATTTATCTATGTTATTTCTTATAAAGGCAAATTCTTTCACAATTCTTTTATTATAAGGGAAATTTTCGGTTACGATTATTTTATTTTTCCTAAAAATTGATGCAAATTTAAGTAATTATTCTTATATTTGCAAACAATTTAAGCATTATCTTCTTAAAACAATGGAAAATGACAAATTCAAACATCATAACCAATCAATTTGTAAGAATCAACCAAACACCAGCGAGTATCGGTGAACGAGTGTTGGCTCGCATCCTTGACACCATATTCATATCTTTTGGATTCACTGGTGTCTATTTGTTGTTTGATGGGCTTATGGGGAGCATGGACGAAACACGTTGGCTCATGTTCTTATTCTTTATGCTTGTCCTATTTATCTGGATGTATGATTTCTGGTGGGAAACATTCAACAACGGACAGACTCCGGGGAAATATATCATGAAGTTAAGAGTCATCAACAAGAATGGGTCACGACCAACCATGGGCTCTTTTTTCATGAGATGGCTTCTCAGCACAATAGACGTAGGATGTGGGGGCATTGGCATGCTCTTCATCTTACTCACCAAAAATTCACAACGATTAGGAGACTTGGCAGCAGGAACAATGGTCATCAAACTTACCGACATCCGAAAGATACACATCTCCCTGGACGAATTCTATTATGCCAAGAAAGATTACCATCCTGTATATGAGGAAGCCAAGAATCTCTCACAAGCACAAGTCGCCGTCATAGAGAAAGCCCTGTATTCCTCCAATGACAACCATGAAAACCAAATAGAGACCTTGGCAGATAAAGTCGCGAAGTTCCTCAAGGTGCAGCCCAAAGAAAATAGCAAGGAAAAATTCCTTGCTACCATTCTTTATGACTATAATTATTATCTCATGGAATTAATCTAAACTACCCAGGCAGGAGCACAGCACCCTCCTGCTTCTTGCCATCCATCAGAATTTTCATCGGATGCTCGAAGCGAACATGGCGCACATACTGCGTTTCCTCTACCGCCGGCATCGCATCCAATATCTCCTTATTGACGAATCCTCCTTCTTCTGTGTTTGTATCTACCGTAAAATAGCCTACTCCAAAAGAGGTAAGATTCTGGAAGAAATGGGTGCCCTGACTTGGGTCGATATTATAGTTCTTCAACGCTACTTCTACGATGACACGGGCGGCACTGATATGCGGCCACTTGACCGGAACGCCTAAATAATGATCGCTTGAACCCCAGCGGCCTGGACCTATCAGCACATAAGTCTTGCCGTCGGCAAGGAACTTGCGGTTGATTCGTTCAATATCATCAGCCACATAGAAATTGTTCATCGCAGAGAACTGATCATCATATTTAACATAGACTACATCTGTGACGTCCTCACTGATTCCATGTCCCAACGAATTGTGGGAACGGAGCAGACAATCTGCATCCGGTATCGCCTTCACATCCTCATCAAGCATCTCCTTAGCATCCACTATCGGACGAATCTGGAGAAGATAGAACTCGCAGGTTTTATCATCATTGATATTGCATGCAAACTCGATTTCCACAGGACGGCGCATCGCCTCGGATCCAGATTTCATCGACATCTGCATCAGCTCCGGCAGTGGTACCACGCCATGCTGGAGTACACTGGCAAAGGTAATCAGCTTTCTTCCTGTTTCATACACGCCATCATTGATGACCTGATCGTATGGGTCGAAAGTAGAGGCGATATAGGTAAGACTCTGGTCTTCTACCGCATCCTTCACACGGAGCTTGAGGATATTGAAGCCATCATCCACCTTGAAATCCTCACCCACATGTTGCATGTCGAGAGCATAGAACTGGGTTTGGGTATCACGCAAAGCCATCTCCATCTCTGAAGTCTGTAGCACTTGGGTTGGATGATAAGGGCAAACTCTCAAGGTCTGTCCGCCATCAACGATATATTTTCCCAATCCAAGAGCCAGACTGGCAATACCTTCCTCCGCCGTTTCGTCGCCAATCGGATAATAATTGAGGGAGCGTAGCACACCACTCATCGTCGGATAAAACCGGTCGCCATAATCCTTACCTACTACCTGTTGCAGAATGACAGCCATCTTTTCCTGATCAATCACATTGCTGGTAGCTGTCATATACGCCTTCGAATCACGATAGAAGACAGAAGCATATACTCCCTTTATCGCACAAGCCAACATCTGGAGCATCTGATACTTATCCTCCAGATATGGAATCATATAGGTGGAATAAATTCCTGCGAAAGGCTGATAGTGAGCATCCTCAAGAAGCGAACTTGAACGGATGGCTATAGGACTCTTCGTTGCCTCAAAGAAAGTGAAAAAATCAGCAATCAGGGAATCCGGTAACTGAGCATGAAGGAAATGCTTCAATATCTCCTCATCACTTGCATCACTTAAAGCTATCGGATAGAGATTATTGCTCATCATAAACTCATCAAAAATATCAGTACAAAGCACAACTGTTTTTGGAATCTGAACAGTGGCATTCTCATACTGATTAAACTCCGGATGGCGCTTGATGATATTGTCGAGGAAAGCCAGACCTCTACCCTTTCCACCCAAGGAGCCTTCACCAATACGGGCAAAGTGGGCATACTTATCGAACTTCATTCTATCAAAGACTGCCACGACTCCAAGATTTTTCATATGACGATATTGCACAATGGCATCAAAGATAATCTGACGGTGGGCATCCACATCTTGAAGTTTTTGCCAGGTGACATGCTTCAAGAAAGCAGATACAGGGAAGATGGCTCGGGCGCACAACCAACGGCTCATGTGATTACGACTGATGTGATAAAGCATCGAGTCGTTAGGAATATTGAAAATATTATCCTGCAGTTCCTTTAAACTGCGGATACGCATGATCTCCTCATGAGTCTTCGGATCTCTGAAAATGAAATCGCCAAAGCCCATATGTTCCTCCATCAAACGGCGCAAATCTACACTCATCTTCTTGGAGTTCTTATCTACAAAACGAAAACCTTCAGCCTCTGCCTTTACTCGATTTTCACTCTCAGAACTCTCAAGGATAAGGGGCACAAAGGAATCATTCTTTCGGATATAACGGAAAAGTTGCAAACCCGCATCTGGACATTTTTCACGACCAAAAGTATCCGTTGCATGCTTTGGCTGCACATCCTCATCCACAACATTACCAAAAGCTTTGGCTGCACTCTTTAAAGGAAAACGAGCATCACTAATGACACCAAGGGTATTATCTGAATACTTGTCATACAGTTTTTTTGCCTCTTCAAATGTACGTGCCAATACCACTTTCGGACGACCACGCATACGCATGGTAGCTGCATGACGATTCAGCGCTTCTTTGGAGAAGTTCTTACTCTGTTCAAGAATATAATTATAAAGATTTGGCAGAATAGAACTATAGAAACGTATAGAATCTTCTACCAAAAGTATCATCTGGACACCTGCCTCCTGAATATCATGCTCCAAATTCATCTTATCCTCTATCAACTTAATAATAGAAAGGATCAAGTTGGTATTACCCAACCAACAGAATACATAATCGAAGATACTCAAATCCTCATTCTGCATACGCTTGGTAATACCATGAGAGAATGGAGTCAACACAACACAGTGGATATTAGGAAACTTACCTTTGATATCGCGAGCAACATCAAAAGCATCATTATCCGCATTACCTGGCATACAAATCACCAGATCTACAATTGTTGAACGCAAGACTCCAGCAGCCTCTTCTGTGGTAGAAACTTGGGTAAAAGTTGGCGGATAACGTAATCCTAACTCCATATACTCATTGTATATCTTTTCTTCAATACGCCCATCATCCTCTAACATGAAAGCATCATAAGGGTTAGCTACAATAAGTACATTGTATATGCGACGCATCATCAGATTAACAAATGATACATCCTTTAAATAGAATTTATTCCACTCTTGAGGTACATTATTCTCCATAATTGTAAGATTTAGCAATGCAAAGATACTGTTTTTCTTATATTTACTTGCATTTTTCAACATATTTTTTTAAATTTGCAGCATTATAATAGAATTTACAGATATATTACGCTGTAAAATCAATAGATAAAACCATAAACTATGTTTAGATTTAAAGAAGCATTTCTTGCTAAATATAAAGGAAAAGCGATAGCAGGCATTAAAGAGGGAGGAAAAATCCTCCTGAAAATCTTGCCGTGCTTTTTCACTATATTCAGCATGCCGTGTATGGCGCAAAAGCAGCATGGAAAAGCATCCTATTATTCAAAAAAAATAACGGGAGCCAGAACTGCCAGTGGACAGAAACTTCACCACGACAGTTTGACGTGCGCCCATAGATTCTATCCATTTGGCACCATGCTGAAAGTAACCAATCTCAGTAATAAAAAAACAGTTGTAGTGAAGGTTACAGACAGAGGCCCCTATGGTAGAGGACGAATTATAGATCTCTCGTGGGGTGCAGCTAAAGCTATAGGTATGTTATCACAAGGTGTAGCTACTGTAAAAGTAGAAATGATAGACAAGCCTATTCCTTATCGCCCAGAAGATCCAAAATTACCTCATATCGACTTTGAGGTAGCAGAATCAGACTATGATTTTCCGCAGAAATGGAATCACAAAGAAAAACATGAGAGTAAGCTACACCAACATGGAGCAGAATCAGGTAAACAAGAACATAAAAACAAACATCAAAAGGATATTAAAGAAGAACAACAAGAACATAAAAACAAAATAGGAAAATTCTCAGAGCATAAAAACAAAACCGGGAACTTTGTTGAACATAAAAACAAAACAGGGAACTTTGTTGAACATAAACATAATACTGAACACAAACAAAGCAAAGAAAAATAAAACAAAAAGGAAATAGAATAAGCGAAGATAAATAATAACTCGAGAAAAAATATTTTTTATATAAAAGCAAAAAGACCTCAGTAAGACAACTTCAAAATCTTACTGAGGCTTTTAAATATCCTAAATACTATTCTCCAAAATAAGTAGGAGAAAATGAATGTCTTAAGAAACTAAGAAAACACTATTTAGTCGGGGGGTGTAATTTAAACTGTGTCAAGGCT
>ULKX01004868.1_pt1 | contig 12115 bp, 10 predicted proteins | sample 1951271 | NCBI WGS metagenome assembly ULKX01 (sample SAMEA4835512, study PRJEB28245) | human gut metagenome | biome: gut microbiome; material: fecal sample | place: Denmark | collected 2008 | reverse complement strand
GTTGTCCTGCCTATACCATCCACCGCCGTATCTACCGTGAGAAATCTTTTGCCGGTGTGGATGGGAAATTCAATCTGAATGATAATCTCTATACCGACACCTTGTTTATGGTGGATGAGGCTTCCATGGTTTCTAATCTCGGATTGGGCGACGGTAATTTCGGAAGTGGCTTTTTGCTGGACGACCTGGTGCATTTTGTTTATCAGGGGCGCAACGACCGTCTGATGGTTATTGGCGACAAGGCTCAGCTGCCGCCGGTGGGGGAGGAGGAATCTCCTGCTCTTCAGACGATGATGCTGGAGGGCTATGGACTGAAAGTGTACGAGTGCGACCTCAATGAGGTGCTTCGTCAGAGTCAGGAGTCCGGTATTTTGTATAATGCTACGGTCATCCGCCAGATGATTACCCATGATGATATCACCCAGTTGCCTCTCATCCGCTTCCAGGGATTTGCCGACATTGTGATGATGCCGGGCAATGAACTCGTGGAGAGTCTTGCCAACAGTTATTACCAGGTAGGACAGGATGAGACGATGGTGATTACACGCAGCAACAAGCGTGCGAATATCTATAATAATGGTATCCGCAATATGGTACTCGACCGGGAGGAAGAACTCTCCGGCGGTGATATGCTCATGATTGTGAAGAACAATTATTATTGGACGGAGAATGAGCGGAAGCAGATGAAGGCTTCGGGCGATACGCCTGAAGTGAGAAAGGAACTGCAGTCAATTCCTTCTTTCTTAGCGAATGGTGACCGGGCGAAAGTATTGCGGGTGCGCCGCCATCTGGATCTTTATGGTTTTCATTTTGCCACACTCCTGCTCCAGTTTCCCGACTATGATAATTATGAAATCAGCGTAACGGCATTGTTGGATACCTTGCAGAGTGAGGCTTCAGCCCTTACCCGTGAGCAGCAAGAACAGCTTTTCCGTGGGGTAGAGGAAGACTATCAGGATATTCCGCTGAAGGCAGACTGCATGAAGGCTATCCGAGAAGACCAGTACTTCAATGCTGTGCAGGTGAAGTATGCTTATGCCATCACTTGTCACAAGGCACAGGGTGGACAGTGGGAACATGTCTATGTAGATCAGGGATATATGACGGATGATATGTTGACATCTGATTATATCCATTGGCTTTATACCGCCTTTACCCGTGCCAAGAGTAAACTTTTTTTGGTGAATTGGCCCAAAACACAGACGCAAGCATGAAGAGTTCCCTGCGCTGGAAATCAATTTCGGATATAAAGTTACTAATATTTCTTTTTTTTTCGCTATTTTTTACACATTATTAAAAAATAATCCTTATCTTTGCATCCGTAAACCTTGCTGAAAGCCTCCATTGGGCTGAGGTCGGGGATGCATATATATATTAAGGCGTAACTGAACGCTTTGGTTTTGACGATTCGTGAACTTCGCAAATTCAACAACTTGTCAAGAACAAAAGCAACGGGGACGCCCTATGGGGTGTATATTATACAGCCCTCATTGGCTTTGGACTCATACGTTCAGAGTTAGATGGGGTATCTATATAGTTACATCGGCGTGGGGCTTTCAGCGTTGCTCGTTTCGGCAAGTTGGGGCAATGCGAAGGCCTACGAATCGTGGAACGAGTGACAGGACTGGCTCCACGCTTTCTTTATATATATACCTTATTTATTATATTAACTGCCAATTTGGGAGTCGTTGGTATAACAACATCTGATATGAAAAAGAACATGATGAAACTTGCAGTTATTGCATCATTGCTAACAGTTTTCACTACAGAAGCAAACGCCCAAGTTCAAAGAAGTGAATGGACGGTTGGTCCTATCATCACAACAACCAATCCTGCTTATTCTGGTGCAGCTATGGTAGCAGAAAGTGCCATCGCCGCCATTTACTGTGGCGTAGATATGGAAGAAGGAACTATTAAGCGAGATTTACCAGCTTCAGCTAAATTTTGGATGCCAATGTTCACTTATAAATGGCACGCCATCAAAAGTATGAAGATTGATGACGACAAAGCGAAATTCAGACACAAGATGGATTGGAGTTTGAAAAACTACTCCGTTGGTTACCGCCTTGGCTATATGTCTCGAACGGTTCCATTGGGATTTGAAATCCAGGCAAACTACGAACAAGAAAACATGGCATACAAAATGACTGGCGATGAAGATTACAGAGATGCGACTAAGACGATGTTTGTTCCAACCGCATTGCTGAAAGTTCGATTTGGCAGTTACACAACAGGTGCATTCTGTCCAACTCTGGAATTGGGTGGAAGTTATGACTACGCACTAAGTTACAAAGAAAAAACTGATGGTGAAACAATTAAAAACAAAGATCTTGTCAACAGTGGATTCTCTGGCATTGTCGGCATAGGCTTTACCATTCCTTCAACTCACTGGCACTGGAACTTGCGCTACTCTCATCAGTTCTACAAGTATTACAACAAAGATGCTGTATTGGATGGTGAGAAGCTAAACTTTAACGAGAAATCCACATTTGGAACATTCATGCTTGTTTCATCTTATGCATTCTAACCATGAGAAAATCATCTTTCAAACATATTTTGCTTGCACTTGTCCTAATTTTGACAAGTGTAAGCTGCCAAGCTACCTCTAAAGAAATTTTAAAGGCAGACAGTTGTTGGAGCAAAGCAGTCGGTGATAGTATTTCAGAAATCATAGTCAAATCAAAACATACCAAAACCTTTCTATGCAAATATGAAAAGGGCAAAAGTATTAGAACCGACTTCAAGAAATTGAGAAGAAAATATCAATTCTTATTGAGATTTCTTTTGTCAAATCCACAAATGACCCAACAAGACAAAATCGTCTATGGACATTTCACCCCTTGTATTGGCTTTGAATTGAAAAAATCCAACAAGGAGAAGGTTTATGTTTATGTGGACTTAGGACTTGGTAAATGGTCGATTAACGATACGGAATCAAAACAGATTAAACGATTCGACATAGAAGGCTATGAACTCTTACGTTTCTGTGCCATGCTCTATCCTACGGATAAATTTATTACAGGTGTTTACAATAATAGACTCAACAAATGAAAAAAGTAATTTTCCTTTTGTCTATGCTGCTGATGTCGGCTATGACATACGCTCAAACCATTCACTGGCTTACATTTATCGATACAAAAGATGAAAATGTTGGTGAGATAGATATTTTAGGAAGAAAAGTATTATATGGTAGATATATCAACCTTATCAATGCTGCTTTAGCTTCCAAAGGGTATACCGCAAACATACAAGATTATTATGACTCACGCCTATCTCCAGAAAACTGCAAGAAAGCCATTCAAAACTTGCATTGTCAACCTAATGACATCATTATGTTCTACTATATAGGACATGGCGGAAGAGCCATTAACGATAAATCTACAGTATATCCACAAATGTGCTTGGGACAATCTTACAATGAAAGAATGATCCCACTCGATTGGGTATATAACCAACTCAAGTCGAAAGGAGCTCGTTTGACTGTCACCATTGGAATGTGCTGCAATTCAGAATCTAGAGGTCTTACCTCAAAAATCGCTCCTCAGTTTAGTCCTAATAACGGAAATACATATATGACAGACCAAGAAGCTGCAAGAATTCAAGAACTATGTCTCAGCTACAAAGGAAATGTACTTGTCACATCAGCCTCACCTGGTCAGACATCAGGATGCGCGGAGAGTAATCTCGGCTATTTCGACACATATACAAACGTACTAGTGCATATATTTGATGCCCTTCAAAAAGGAGAATTAGCTCCCTCTTGGGATGCATTGTTGGCAGAAACAAAATCTACAGTCAATGAAGTTACAAAGAACAGACAAACACCTATCTTCGAAACTCACGTGACAAAGACATCGGCTCCTCGGCAAACCGCAAAGAAAGAAGCACCTCAACAAGAAAACATTGAAAAACCTACTTCTAAGCAAGAAGAAAGTACATCTGATGAAAATGCAGAAGAACAAACTGCCCAAAATCTCTTCAACAAAATTGCTACAATCTATGATTATCTCACAGACACTAGCATCAACGAAGAAGACCGCATAGAGGTAGAGCAAAGGTTTACCCAAACATATAGTGACGAAATCAGTGAAGTCAAAGTACTAAGCCAAGACAATGATTTTGTTATTGATAGAAGCAGTTTTGAAGATTTCAACGGTAGAGTTGCAACATCTCGATTACTGAGAAAAATTGCCATTTGCGGATACTTAAAAGGTACAAATGGCAAAATAGCATTAGTCGTAAAAGAAATATATAAAAAGTAAAACAACATAATATGAAACAGAACATCCTTTACAAAAGACTGGCGATGTTGTTCTTCACCATCATAATGACGAGTATAGTTTTCGCACAAAACCAACTGACAGAACAAATCAAAAGACGTGCCGCTGAGAAAGTTGGTCAAATGAACGACTATATCTCATTTATGGCCAACAAGAATAAGAAAGCAAACACACGCCTTTACTATAAGAAAAAAGCTCTTAATCTTTTTGTTGGTTGCGGAGAAAGCTACGAGGAAGATGGAGTAAGAAAAGAAGGCGTACAAATGGAAGTTACATCCATTAAAAGAAAGACTAAATCACGACGCTTGATGAAGACTTACTTCCAAAGTCTTATTGACCTAGGATATAGCCAAGTAAACATTACCTCAACAGACATTGCAGACATAAAGGTAAGCCAACTACAAAAGATTGGCGAGAATCTTTTTGTGTGCACTTGCTATTTTGAACAAGCTTTTATTGGTTATCAAGATGGACGACCTATATACAAAGACATCACTCGTAAGCACGTTAAATGTTATGTTTTCGCAGAAGAAACGGAAAATGGAACCGAGCTGATGATTTTACTTGGTGATGTCACAGCAGACGAGACTCGCAAGTTATGATGAGACATATGCTTGCATTCATCTTCTTGTGCCTGTCCTATTCTATAGAAGGACGGGCGCAAGAAATCCACTGCGATACGATTCTTGAAAAAAGAATCTATGAATATATCGGCTTGTTCAAAGACTATTTGCAGTTTATGTCTAACGAGCAAAAGTCATTGGAAACGAGATGTTATTATGAGAAAAAAGCAAAGGCACTTTTCTCGCCAAACTCATATGCTATCATCTATAAAGATAGCATAGTTTTTCAGAACTTCCCGATTGATTCCCTTCTGAAGAGTATTAGAACTTTTCAATTATCTTTATCGGACATTACATTAGATTCCATTCAAGTACCTAATTGGAACTGCAAAACACCAGACTCCCAACAAAGTACAATATGGGTAGAATGCAAAGTCATATCTATAGATAATGCGGTTACGTATAGGCATCAAGACAGCTTGATGCTTGCTAAGGAGTCAACCGAAAAACGTGAAGAATGGCATCCTTTGCTAGGCAATCTTTACATCAGTTATATACATAATCATGTCAAAGAAAATGAAATCAAAAAAGACAATTCTATACCTCTTACTATTGTTGATTGTACCCTTGACAACAAGAGCACAGTTTGTCAACGAGTTAAACAAAAGCATGTACGATGCAAGAGTAAAACTCGTGGACGAATTCTTCAGCCGATTCAACGGGACAGAAAAGAGAAAAGACATTCCAAGCAAAAGCAAAGATGCAAGGAAGAAGAATCTTCTCATGTTATTAAACCTGGCGAACTATAAATCTGCTAACGATGCAAAACTAAAGGTTGCAGACTCTATGATGCAACAAGTTATCATCCATAAAGTCCAACTCCATTATGCAGATTCTCTTTGGTTTGCCAAGGTAAAATGCAAAGGCAGTTACAAAGGCAAGGACACATCTTTCTTCCTTTATCTCACCATTGAGCAACGAGGTGAGGATATGTACAAATGGGTGATTCAAAAGGCAGAGGGTAAACTCTTTGAGTTGACACCCAAAATAAAGAATGAAAGAATCATGCTGATGCCAGACGACCATGAGACTAGATTCACCTCACTTCATCGTATAACAACCGACTACCAAAAGTGTGTCACCAATTTTGCCAATAAATACTACCAAGTAGATCCCACTACCGTATTTTTCACAATGGTACAAACTGGTCTCTTGAAAATCGACTTCATCGACAATGTGAAACTGATATTCCTTCAGATACCGGAATATGCTTTCAGTATTGAATACTTTGATCGAGAAGGCAATAATTCAGGTTGGCTCATCGACAACTTATGGAAGATGAGCAATGATGAAAAGGAGCAGTTCCTAAATAACATTTATACAAGACCAAAAAGTAAGATATGAAAAGAATTTATTTATTAGCAGGAATGTGCTTGACATTTCTTTCCACCTATGCTCAAGCTCCAACGACTACCATCCAAAAATATGGCAGTTATCTTTCAACTTGGATGGACGAAGATGACATCGAAATGAGAGACAAAATCTCACAGATGTGTGAAGGTAAGAAAAGTTGCAGGGTGGACGACAAACTGATGTTAGAGTTTATCAAACGCTCCAAAGAAGTATTGGGAAACGGAGACAAAGTAATGGACACCTATCTCAATGGCTTTGAGAGCCTATGTGGTAAGACTCACTTCCAGTTGTCCAACATTACACAATTGGATGACGACGCAGCACCTGACATCAAGAACAAGAAAGACAATGAACCACCATTGAAATGTGTCACCGCAAATCTTTTTGTTAAGAACAAAGATCTTAACTTCACAGGATCAGACATGTTTATGATAAGAGGCAACATGATTACAGGTATCGTTGACAACAATAATGATTTGTCAATAGGTAAAGCTATACGCCTCTATTCACAGCACAAGTATGAAGAGGCTTTCCGAATGTTTCGTACCCTCGCCTATCAAGACATTTTCAACTATGAAGCCCAATACTATTTAGCTGTTATGGAAATAAGGAAGCAAGGCTGTAGTTATCTCTCACCTAAAGTAAGAGACAAAGAATGTCTTTGGTTTTGTTCAAAGCCATTTGTCATTACAGATGGTTCCAAAAAAGGAGCTAAACTAAAATCTTTCTATGATAGATTTTCCATGGATGGAAGCCAAAACATCTATAATGGATTTGGAATATATGCTAATTCATTCAGCTTATTAAAACCATTCAATGAAGGCTTATTGCCATTCAAAAAAAAAGTTGGCAACAAATATGTTTTCGGTTTTATGAATGAGTCTGGAAAGATTGTTGTTCCAGCCAAATATGGCTTTGCTTATCCATTTGGACGCAATGGACTAGCCATCATCCAAAATGGAGATAAGGTTTGCGCTATAGACAATACAGGAAAAGAAGTTGTGCCATTTGGGGCATATGACAATATGGGAAGAGGTTTCAAGAACGGAAACAATATCGCTCACATTGGAAAAACTGCTTATCTTATTAACAAGGAAGGATCCATAATCAAGACTCTTGTCAACAGCAATGAAGATGTATGGTGCGGCAACTACTACTTTGGAGACTATCTAGTAATTGGCGAAGGGACAGACATGAAATATATCTTCGATTGCAATGGTAATATTTTTTGGAAAGGTCATGCAAACGCTTATTCCATCAATGCAGAAAAAGGAACTATCGTTATGGGAAAAAATAATGGTGACAAGACAGAAACAATCACAGAAACAGAAGTGCCATATAACTGGTAACAAGACTTCAACAATATAGCATTTTACGTTTCCGAATCATAAAGCTTACTTCAATCGCCATCGAAGCTTACTTCGTTGCGCAATGGAGTAAGCTTCATTGGTATTCAGGAGAGAAATGGACACTGCCATCACTTGCCACAAGGCACAGGGTGGACAGTGGGAACATGTCTATGTAGATCAGGGATATATGACGGATGATATGTTGACATCTGATTATATCCATTGGCTTTATACCGCCTTTACCCGTGCCAAGAGTAAACTTTTTTTGGTGAATTGGCCTAAAACGCAGACGCAGGCATAAAGAGTTCCCTGCGCTGGAAATAATTTTTGCTTGGGCAGGGAGAAATTTTTCCTTGCCCAGCCAAAAATAAAAGTGGGGGTAGGTGGGTATATAAAAACAAAGAATCCGAAACCTAATAAAAGGAATCGGATTCAATATTTTTTGAGTTGTTTTGGGAAAAGTGGGTGGTGATGGATTCGAACCACCGAAGGCATAGCCAGCAGATTTACAGTCTGCCCCATTTGGCCACTCTGGTAACCACCCTTGCTCTATGTTTTCAAAAGCGAGTGCAAAGGTAGTGTTTTTATTTCATTCCACCAAATTTTTCTGCAACTTTTTTCTATTTTTCTTCAAAAAACTTCATTTTTCCTATAAAATCCTCCTTTTTCCCCTCCTTTTCCCCTCCTTTTCCCCTCCTTTTCCCGACCTTGAAGAACTGCTGCCATGGCGATGCACCCAAGTCTTCGGCAGCTTCTATATAACTGCTCGTTATAAAATTTGCGTGCATAGTTACTCATTTTTCAATAAATATTGAATAAAATGCTGGAAAAATTGTATCTTTGCAACTGGTTTGACACAAAGATAGGGATATTCCTGTATTTATATACATTTTTTATGATTGTAACTGTTGAATGGATGGAAAAATGGTTCAGGTTCTTCGACGACGAGTACTTCGGAGGAAAGTTGCCTACACCTGAATTGGGGGTTACCCGGGCCAAGACCAGGCTTGGGCAGATGGCGTATAAGAGAGCTACCCGATGGGGACGTACGAAACTTTATGATTTTAAAATTTCCATGTCCACCTATTATGATATGACAGAGAAGCAGGCCAAGAGTGTGCTGCTCCACGAGATGATACATTATATTATTGGTTATACCGGACTGAAGGATACGTCTTCACATGGGGTTGTCTTTCGGGGGATGATGGATAAACTGAACCGCACCTATGGCTGGGATATCCGGGTGATGACTTCTACCAAGGGATGGAAGGTGAGCGAACAGGTGGTCAAAAAGAAAAAGGCACAGGGTCCGCAGACCTATCTGATCTTAGCAATAGAAATGCAGGATGGCAAGCATTATCTCTCACGGGTCAATCCTGGTTTTGCCCGTCGCATCGAAGGGCAGTTGGTGAAACTTCGGGAGGTGAAATCGCATTGTTGGTACACCACCCAGGAAAACTACTTTGAGGATTATCCGCAGGTGCGCAGTCTCCGTGGTCGTCGCATTTCAAAAGCCGATTTCGATCGTCTGCTGAATGTCTTGACTCCTTTTCATTTCTGATATTTCATCGTCCCACAGATTTCCATAGATCTTTTTGAAGTAAAAATAAATCTGTGTAAATCTGTGGGATTTTGCTCTTGCAATAGAGCTGGATGATAAGGGAAAAGGATTGGTGGATTGGAAGGAAGTGTGAAAAAGACAAAGGGCTGGACTCCAAATCCGGAATCCAGCCCTTTAACGCTTTTCATTATCTGTTTCTATAGCAGACGATGGTGTCAGTCATCGCCCCACTTATCGCTGTTTCCCCACAAGTCTTTGTATTCAGTCTTGGTCGTTTGCTCGTCTTTCACGTCAAAGTTGCCGATACATTCTCCCTTGAGGTCTGCTCTATGTACGCTGGCGATATTCAAGCCTTCGTTGCAGAGAGCCTCGAGCTGTATCACCTTAATTTCTGGAGTTATATAGTTCTTCTTCATTTTGCGTAACTGTTATTGTTGTCTTATCTGATTATTATCTTCTTTCCGTTCACTATATACATTCCCTTAGGCAGTCCCTCCAGGCTGCAACTGCGGCGCACCATCTGTCCGTTTATGTTGAACACGCCGTCTATGCCGCGCTTATAGGATGTGCGGTCCGTGCTGCCGTGTATGTCGGCGATGCCCGTGGTGCTGTCTTCCACTCCGTCGATGAGCAGCGATACTTGGCTCGGTTTTCCTTCGGAAGAAGTATTGTCCGTCAGCTCAAACCAGCAGCGGAACGCCTTCAGTCCGTATGAATACTGTTTGCCATTCTCGTTGTGTGGCACCTGTATCAGCTTTCCCTTATACATGAAGTAGTCGCCGTTGAGGTCGTCTCTGCCCGAGAGAATCTTGTTCTTGCCGCTTTCGTCCTTGTCGTATGTCTTCGCCATTGTGCCTTTGCAGACCATCGTGCCATGGCCACCGCCGTTGGCAGGGAAGGTTATTGTTGACTCCCAATTGGTGTTTAACTTATTCAGATTCTCCCTGTTGAGCGTCACCATCGTGATGTCGTAGTGGTTGGCTTCCAAGGTCTTCGTCAGTCGGTTGTTTGGGTCGGAAGACGACTCGTAGTTGGTACCCAGCCAGCTGCTGTTGTCCTCGCCTGCTGATGTGTAGAAGTGTTCTACGGTGTAGGGTGCCGACTTCACCTGTGTATATGGTGGGTACACGATATATGGCTCGAATGCTGTTACCATCCTGTCATCGTCGTTCTTTGGTTCCACGGTCACGAACTGTACGCTGTTCTCCGTCAGTGCCGCAAGCTTTGCCACCTTCACGGCATCTCCGAACGTGCGTTTCATCTGTCCCCATGTCAGGTCTACGGGCAGTATGAGCGAGTTCCACATATTGGCGTTCAGCTTGCGGTTCAGATGCAGCACGCTGTTCTTGTATTCGTCTGTCGCCTTGGTCAGATAGCGCAGGTCGGTAGATTCCTCGTCGAGAATCAGCTCCGGGTTGCGTCGCGGTCCGGCATAAAGCAGCTTGAATTCGTCCACGGCGGTCAGCTCGTCCTCGGCTACAGCCGGCTTTCCGTCGGGTGTAGGGTCTACGTAGAAGCCTATGCGGAGCGTAACGGGATTGTCGCTTGATATACTGTTATCGTCGAGACATATCTGCACCTGGTTCTCATACTCTCCCTCGAAGAAGGCATGTCCGATACCGGCTCCTTCGTCTGTCTTGCCAAGCGCCTCGGCATCAACCTGACTGATGCCGTTGAAAGCAGCTGTTGAGTATTTCTCGTTAATCGGTTTGCCGTCGGCATTGAGCACTGTAATGAATAGGTTTGCAAGCGGTTTGCCGTTCGTAGTGATGTTCTCCGAGCTGTTCGCTGTGCTGAATCCGTTGCATCGCAGCAGGTACCATCCTGCCTTGTGTACCTTCACGTCCTGATAGAATGTGAAGCCGCGCAAGCCTTTGGTGTAGCAATAGAAATATTGGCCGTATTTTTGTTGATGGGGTTCTGTTCTACCTATCCAACTCTCATCTTTTGTGTTGCCAATTACGTTATACGTCTTGTACATTTTTTTGTCTCCAAAGTATACGTGGCTCTCTACGTCATTAGGTAAATTTTCACCTCCGATTTTCCATTTTGCAGCATCGGTATCATTTATTCTGAAATCAGGACAAGTAATAAGGAAAGAGGCATCGACAACCGATTTCATATTTGCAGGGGTTGTTTTGAAGAGTTGGTAATACTCTTTCTTTGTTATAATCTTCCATTCTTGATTGTAGTATTCCTTGGTGCTCTCGTCGGCTTTGCTTGTATAATTGCAGATTTTATTCTCGTCATCAGGATATGCCGTGAGATAACCCATTTTACTGATATTGACGAGATATACCTTGTTGTTTGTTTCTGAATAGTCTTTGCCTTTTTCAAAAGTGATGACGCATTTCTGCCAGTCTAAACTTCCTCTGTCCATAAATACCCCATTTTTTTGAGTAAATTTTTCCCAGGCGATACCCATATATGAGCCAGCAGAAGAACCTGCCACTTTGCTTTTCAGAAAATACGTTTTTGAACCGCCATTCCAATACATATAAATGGAATGTGGTGAAACATCCAGTGCGGCTTGTGTGCCCCACAAACCACCAATACTCAGAAACTTTTTCGCTCCGACATTATACAGACATACAATCTTATTTCCATCGGTTTGATTTGTTCCAACATTTGTGTCTGTACAATGTTCTGCCGAAGGATCAACGCCAGAAAGGTCGTCAACCCCACCTATAACCGTTTTTTCTGTTCCGTTGCTTTCCGTCGCTTTATTTTGTGCCGAGGCTACAGTAGCGTTTGCAGCCATCAGTACTGCGGCTAACGCAGCCGCAATGCTTCCTTTTGTTTTGGCAAAAGAAAGCAGATAACTTTTACCCTTCATAATTTATTAATCTCTATTGTAGATTTTTTTCTAAAAATACTTATTCATTCAAATGTGTCAATTGTGACATCTATGCTGTTGTCCTGATATGAAAAGAACTGCAAAGATATGAA
>ULKX01011771.1_pt1 | contig 12351 bp, 9 predicted proteins | sample 1951271 | NCBI WGS metagenome assembly ULKX01 (sample SAMEA4835512, study PRJEB28245) | human gut metagenome | biome: gut microbiome; material: fecal sample | place: Denmark | collected 2008 | reverse complement strand
TTCTCGTTGTAGCGGTACGTGGGTGTCTGCTGGCGTTGCGGTTCCTGCTGTTCGCGCCCCTGTGCGGCAGCTTCCACCTGTGATACCTGTTCAGGCTGAGCCTGCGTTGTCTGTTCCTGCTTCTTTGCCATTGTTGTTTCCTCCTCTTTTGTTTGACTGTTTTTCTGATTGTTTGCCTTCGGTACGATTTCATAGCGTTTCAGAAACTCCTTTACCGCGTCTGTATTCTTACCTTCGGCCAAATCCTTGAGAGCCTGTTTGTTCTGCTTGTAATCATTGAAGGTCATACGGATAAGTCTGAAATGCGTAGGCTCCTTCAGCTGGCTCCAAAAATTCTTGATAAAGTTTTCGAGAATACTCGAATTCTTGTCGAATTTCAGGAATGAGTTCTCATTCTTCTCCTCCGGTGCAACCGTCTGATAATTGCCTTTCTCGTCTGCCTTGCTGACCACTCCCAAACCCTCCTTGGGGTCATTCTTGTTATGTACCAGCAGAAGCTCGTCAATTTGTTCCACATAAGGCTTTTCCGGTTTCTTTGTCCGGCCTTGCCTTTTTTCCTTGTCAGGACTGTTTTCTTGTGCCATAATCTTTTGTTTTGAGTGATTACTTGATTTGTTTCACAGTCCAAATGTAAGACGATAAATTGAGTAAACGACTGATTTATAAATAGATGACATTAGATGTCATCAGGTGTCATCAGATGTCATATCGGAGATAGGAAAGAACGTAGAAACAGCAGAAAAAAGGATGAAAAGAAATAGGAAGAGTTGGAATAAAAACATAGCGAAGCCACCTGACTATGCAGATCGGAGGGAGCTGAAATCCCTGTCTTATTTTGGGAGTTGATAGGCTGGCTATGTTTTGTTATTTGGGAAGGTGGGTTTTCACAGTATTTATGAGGCCATATATGGAATATAAGGATAGCCGCCTTTGGTTTACGGCTATGCGTCACGTCGGTCGCAGTTAATCCCTGTAATCTTTTCTTTAATTCTAATCCGTTTGCCGCCGCATTCTTTTTCAGGTGAATTTTCATGGCGTAAGCCATAAAGAAAATTCTCCTGAAAAAAGGAATAAATGCGGCTGGCAAATCAGGATTGGGATTTACCTTTGATGTAAGGGATAGACTATATTTGATGAATCAAATTGAATTTCTGTTTTTACTAGGAGTGTAAGTCTTTATTTGGAAGAAATCAATTTCAGAAAGGTATTGCCGATTGACATTTCAAATGATTGTCGGCTAAATGTTTGTATATCATTAACAATCAGATTATGCTTGGTGATTGTTTTACTTATGACATTAAAAAGGAAAAGTTGCTCTTCAGCAAGGAGTTTTTGATACTTTTGTGGAAATTCACTCATATATTCATTTGCTGAGGATATAAATTGCATATAATGCAGTAATCCGATTCTATCCTGTTTGCCAGGGAAATTATGGATTGCACGTTCAATAGGGTTCTTGTAATTCTGGATAAACTCACTCCATTCTTTATCTGCCAAAAGTTCCATTTCTGGAGATAGTGCAGATGATGGAAAGAAACAGTTTTCTATAACCGTGTTGACTAATTGATTTTTTGATGGAAAATAATGCATGACCGCTCCTTTAGACTTGTTTACAGCTACGGCTATATCACAAAATGAGGTGTGCTTTATTCCTTTAGAAATAAATAGCTTGTACGCTTCATTAATTATTCGTTGTCTTAAATTAGGGTCCATCTCATAGCTACGTTATATAAAATAATAGCATAGATGCAATCAACAACCCAAACGCGGTAGTGGAATACCTTAGAGATGAAGCTGACGCACCTGTGCTATATATGAATATAGCGCAAGCCGTCATATCCCATCTTATCTCTTTGAAATTTTCCACTTTTCGTTTGAAAGATGTATATGATACTATACTATGTTATTTTTTATTTTCGCAAAAATAAATGATTTATTGCTTATTTCCAAATTTATACGACACTTAATAATACTGTTCCATAAGAAAAACGTCCGCTTTCCGGAACAATCAGCAGTATTTTTTCGCCAGATTTAAGTTCGTGTGTATTCCAGAACTCATCTAAAATTGCAAAAATAGCGGCAGAAGCGATATTGCCAACTTTTGATAAATTTGTATACCATTTGCTTTCATCAATACCTATTCCCACCTGTTTCAGTTCGTTTATTATTTTATCATAAAAAAACATGGAAGAAACATGAGGTAATACATAAGATATTTCATCTGGTGATATGTTGTGTTTTTCAAAGCAATACTTGATATGTTTGGCCCAATATGTGATTGCATAGTTACCTAATGATTTTACATTTTGTTTTACTACAAATAATGAACGGTCTATCCTTTCTTGATTATTGAATGATTTCCAGCTTTTCAGTTCTCCGTTATCGTTACTTTCTGCTCCCATGAACATACATGTGGGTAGTTCATTTGCAAATGAAGTCATCTCAACCCACTCTATTTTTAAGGCTTTCCCTTTTCCTGGATTATTTTGGAGTAATACAGCACTGGCACCATCACTTAACATGAAACGAAGAAAATCTTTTTCGAGTGCCATATAAGGTTGTGTTCCCAAATCTGCACATTTTTCGTATTCAATATCATAATTCTTTGAAAGTAGAGTTGCAGAAGTTAATTCTGATGTACTACATACTGCATTTTTTTTCTCTCCTGACAAGATACTCCAAAAAGCAGTTTTGAAAGCTTGGATACATGATAAACAAATACCTGAAGCAGAGAATATTTCCATTGGCTTGTTTTTAAGTAATCCATGAACCATTGAGGCATGAGATGGAAGCATTTGGTCTGGACTTGATGTTGCACATGTCAATAGTTCAATATCTGATTCAGAAATGGAAGCTATTTGTAATAACTGTCGTATTGAAAGAACTGCCATTTCTGCATTTGAATGCGTTATTTCCTGACTTTTTGTAAGTGCATAATAACGTTGTTTAATACCATTTTGTTTTAGAATAATAGGCTTGACTCTTGAATGTTTTCCAGCAATCAATCCTAAGAAATCTTCCATATCTTCATTAGAGACAGGGTTATTAGGGAAATAACTAGATGTTCCCGTAATAAAAACATCATTTTTCATTTTTACTTGTTTTTGATTAGAAAATATATAAAATAAAATTGCTCTCTTAGGGCATTCACATCTAAGCCATTTTTTAATGCATCTTGATATGATTTACCCAAAAAAATCAATCTGACCTGCTGGACAAGCAATTCAGTATTGCAAGAACTACGTATTTCACCCTTTTCTTTTGCTTTAATAACAACTTCTCTTAACTGCATCATTTCATGTTTTTCTATTTCACTCAATTTTTGATGAAACCCAGGATAATGTTTTTCTGCTTGCAGAATTAGAGTCATATACGCACGTGTACCGTTAATGTTTGCCTCAGGAATAACAAATAGCGAAAGCCGTTCCATCGCATTCATGATATTATCAACATATTGATTGAAATATTCGAATAACGATAAGTCAGATAGATTATCTGATGCATGCTTTATCCTTTGTACATCTAAAATGTAGGTATCAATAACATCAATAAATAGTTCTTGCTTTGTCGGATAATGATATGACATACATCCTCTTGATAAATTGAGACTACTTTCTATATCCTTGAGGGGGACCATGCTGTAATCATTTGTCAGAAACTGTTTAAATGCGGCCTCCCTTATTAAAGCTTTTGTTTCTGAACCTTTTGTTCCTTTCATGATGTTCTTTTTTGTATTTTACAAAAGTAATCTTTTTAAATGAAAGTACACTTTGATTTTAATGTTATTATACGTGTAACTTTGTAGGAACTAAATGAATAAAAGGTTTTTATCAATCAATAAACTTTTGGTGACATTTTACCGCACCATCTTTTTTGTCCTTAATTTACTGTTTCAAATTCTTTTTCGCTATATTTGTTTTAAATAAGCCGATTAGTCGGTTTGTTTGGCATAGAGGAACCCAAACAGAAAGTGGAATTTCAAATTGAGATGTTCCTCTATGTCTTTTTGTATTCCATTTTCTGCATAAATCCTTTTATTCACCATAAAAAACCGACCAGACGGTTTTTTATTGCAAAAATATAAATATTCCATATAAAAACAAAGGGAAAAGCCAATAATGCATCTTGCCAATTGGGATATATGGACAAAATACATTATTGATTTTTCCTATGAGGAACGATATGTTATCGAATTTATCTTGGAATCATTTTTATTTTGACTTGTGTCCCCTGAGAGTTCAGAATGCGGATTGGAGTCTTTTCGCCTGCTTTCAGATAAAAAAGAAGATAATCTTTTGCACGTTGAGATTCGAACAGACCTTTTTCATGGTATTCAGCAATCCATTTTTGAATTACAGGAATTTGCCATCTGTTCATCAGCATATAGTATCCAAAACGATATTCCGGATCGCCCAAAAAGATATTGAGTTTCAGATAATCCCACCAAAACTGCTTCTTGTTTTTGCTTTTGGTGTTAAGCATGACTACCTGATTATGAAAGGTTTCACGTGGATAATCCGGATAATATTCCCAAACAAACATGTCTGGAACAGCATTTTCATTGTCTTCCTTAGAAGGGATGAATGGCTGCAATACTTTCATGGAATCCTGTATTTTTTCGTATGTCTGGGTTTCGTATTCCTTGTAGTATATTAGACAATCTCTTAAACGTGAGGATGTATGATGTATCAGTGCAGTCCGTGCCCCAGTACAAGATTGGGAATTATTGTTTATAGCTGCCAGTTTTTTCATAAACCGGATTTCCGCTTTGGCTTGTTCCTCATGATCCTTTTTCATAAACGGATAATCCTGCCAAGCGATTTTCCTCATAGAACGGTGCAAGCTGGGAAGCTGCAAGGCTCCGTAAGCGCAGAAAATGGAATCACGGACAATCTTGTATATAGGGGTTCTGTCGCCTTCGTGTGCCACGTAAGGAAGATGATTTATGCTAAAGAGCTTTTCACCTTCCACAATTAAATCAGCTGAAATCGTCTTGTCTTCGTCCAAATGGCCTTGAATTTTGAAATTACGTTCTTCTTTACTGAAAAAGTCAATAGGCTGTACTGCCACTAACGTTACACTGTAATTGCCGTTATGCGGTGTGTAATCAACATTTTGCGGTGTCAATTTGGAAGCCAGTTCGTTCAGTAACTCAATTTTTCTGCTATCATTCATAGTTTGTTATCTAATTAAGTGAAACATATTGTTAACGATGCAAATGTAGGGATTGGTATTTGGATAAGAGTTCCAAATCTTGATAAAAATCATTGCAAGATTAACTTGTTATTCTAAATATATAGTTTGTATCTGAAAATAATCATAAACTTCAATACTCCTACTTTGTTGTTTATATATTGGAATAAACTATATCAGAGACTTCAGTTATTGTGTTTATTTATATTAAAAAAGCACTCTATAAGTGTTTATAGAATGCTTTTTTATCATGCGTATTTATAAAGTTTGGACTTGTTGAATGTTGGACTGGAAAAATGAATCTTCATTATGAGGGAATCCCTGAGTTATAAAGATCTCTGGGGGAATATTTGCAGCATCACCAATATAATTGAGGAAGATATGCAAATTGACATCATAAGCATATACCGTACATCCTTCAAGTTTTGGAAGTAAATCTGGGTCAAATGATGGTGTCATTCTGATGGTGAGGTTCGTTTTAGGTCTACCTCCATCATAAATCGTTTGCATATCAGAGTAACTTGTATTCCATACAAGGTTTTCGTTATAAGTTTGCACATTAGTATAGAGATTCTGTATCGCTGCAAGAATACAAGTATCAATTGTATCTGGGGTATTCTTGTTGTATGTTATTGTAAAAGGACGAGTATATACTATTGTTCCTCCACAATCACATAAATGATGTTTAAATCTAAATCTAATTACTCTGGCTACTTTCCACTTTGAAAGTGGGAGCATTACTAATTGTACTTTAGGTATTGTCATAAGTTTCTTTTTTTTGTATGTAATTTTTTTTGATTTCTTTTCAAGGCATATTGATTTCTTTTTGTAAATGGCGAAAAAATAAAATAGGATACAAATAAAGAATCAAGTTAATATTAGTTAAACTGATTAAAAGTATAACCTGTTGAATACTTTACTTGCTGCAAATTATCCTCAATACTTTTTACATTTTTGAAGTTAGTATCTGTTAAGATATTAAATTGAAATTTGAATGTTGCAGAATCACTTGCAAGTACATAATGATCGTTCCATTCATAATCTATAATCGTTGGAAATTTGGAATCATCAATCAACGGTAAATCTGCGCGGAATATAAAACAATCTAAATCAACTTGAACAGAAACCTCAGATTGTATAAGTATCGTGTCGCTGGATATTTCTCTTATTGTATTGAATGAGCATGAAACTTTTTCTATATATGTAATTTCCGGATTTTCATATAATCCAGGGGCATAACCAGGATAGCTGTCGAAATCATTACTGGATATAAGATTATCAAGCATATCTTTAGAAATGTAATCTTGTATAAGTTGTATAAAATCTATATCTCCAAGGCCTCCATCCTGTTGTAATTGATTAAATTTCTCTTTAAGTTCAGTGGATCTGAGTATTATTTCATTGTCGATAAAGTTCTGTATGTCAGTAACCAGTCTGATAGAAGTAGTCGGTATACCATTAGAGATGCAATCTGCGATTAAATCTGTATGCAGGTCTTTTTTGTCTTTATCGGCAAAATCTTTGGAGTTTGCCGTAAGGAAAATAATTCCGCAATTAGAAGAATATTTCTGTGTATGCTCCATAACACTATCCCAAATCAATGCATCCCTGTATCCTTTTGTACTATCCTTAAAAGGCTTCTTTTTTCCTAGTTCTCGTGCAACCATTATTTTATGTCCTGTATTTGGGTATGGAATTATACCAATACCAAGTTGTTTTATACGATTATTAAGTTCGTTTCGATAATTGGATATAAAACCTTTCGCATCTATAGGTGTTTGAGTTATTGGTGATGTTGAAAGATCAGATAGTTTTTTGAGAGCCTTATTAAATGAATTAATATATTCTTCAGCTTTTTCGTCGTATTGTTTTACAATTTCGTCGATAACTACTTCCGGTATAAAAATCTCATGTCCGAGAATGGTTGATGTGTTGCATAGCGTTACTATTCTTGCTTTATTTAACTTGAAATCAAGGTGTATGACATTAGTGTCTATTATTATATGATTCATGATTTTAGCGTTTAATATATCCAACATAATAAAAACTTAAAAAAACAAACCGTTCGGTCTGTTTTTTGCAAATATATGATTTTAAGTCAATAAAAGGGAATAATTATCCTATTATTTTTTCCAATTTTCATAAGGTGTTACTTGACACCTTGTCATTCGGTATTTGGAACCTATTCAAAAGAGTGGAATTGTATGGGGGATAAGCTACTCCTGATAAAACTCCTTGTGAGTGGTTGACAGCATCTGAAGCCCGTATCATTGAAAATGAGGCCGTCACTTCAAATTGAAGACAGCCTCATTATTTATGAAAAGTATAAGCCTGATATGTAGTGGAAATCTGTCATGTTAAAAAATAAAATTAACCGGCATTAAAAGGACGGATTTCGGAAAGGTTTTCATTGCCACTATCAATAAATCTATCAAGCACTTTAATCATAACAATAGGTATATTTTTCTTCCACAATATTTTGCATTCAGCTCTGTACACACCAATGCAGCCTGTTTGAGTTTTTCCTCTAGATATGCTCCAGTTCTGATATATTCATCAAGAAGATTTCTGCTCTCAGCTAATTTGATTACAGAGGCATACAGCTTATATTGCTCATTGATACATTCTAAATGGAACTTATCCTTAACCGCAGAAGGTGGATCAATTAATTTCAGTTTGGGCAAGTCTGACCTATTTAAAATAATTACGGTATTTGTAAATTCTATAGTGTAGTCTCCTGGCAAACTATACAATAATCTATTGTCTGGGGATTTGAACTGATACTCGTTTTCCTGCTGTAAATTCTGAGGGTAAGCATTGTACCAGTTAAAATGAAATCCGATGATTACCTGTTCGTCGGTCAACCTTAAAGCCTGAAAGGCCTTGTCAAGATTTTCTGGGAAAACCCTGTATTCTCTTTTAGATAGATATTGGAAACTTCGGAGCCAACAGTTTCTGAAAGAATGTAAGGTTGCGGCACTGAAAGATTCCTTGAAGTTGACATATCCTATTGTCTTGTCTATACAGAATGCTTCTGCTGGCATTAACTCCCGTATTCTTCCAATACAATCAAACTTGTTGTAGCTGATGTCATCATCAGTGGTTATGTCGGATACTTTTGTAATCCACTCCATTTCCTTGTTAATACTATTTGATGCTATCTGATAAAAATCATGAATTTCGTCTTCAGACAACTGTTGAGTAATTTTTTGATGTTGGATTGCGGAAGTGAGTGAATGCGCAAGTATTTCCAGTATTGTCTTCAATTTATTTTTAATCCTATAAATCTGTGACTGATCCAATGGTAGTATTGTTTTGACCTCTTCCAGTGGAATGGAGTTCTGTTCAATTTGTTTTAGAATAATTGGAACATTATCCAGCCATTCATGCTTCTTTGACAAAGATTCAGGAAGAGCTGGCAATGCATAAAAATCTTCGTAAGTATAAGAACGGTTAAGGGTTGACAGACGTAACATTAGGATATACAGATATTTCTGTATCCAACCGTTAATGATGCTGTTGTTGCGTACGCCAGCCTGAAGGCCAAAGAAAGGATATTTCTGCTCATACTTGTACATTGAATCGGGACTTGATGAAAGTAAGTCCATATAGAATGGGATGATTTCAGCTAGTGAACCTGGAATAAGTACATAGTGAGGGGGCTGGCTATTTGTGAAATACAGAAGCTGATTCAGAAGTTCGTGTTCCTTTCTAAATAATAAAAGTCCTCCTAATGCGATATGAAATTCCTTAAATTCATTTCGTTCTTTTTGTCTTAATTCTACCATTTTACTGTCAGCAACAACTTGTCCAGACGTGTTATAGGAAACGTTTATACGTTCATTAAGTTGGATAGATGGAAGATGGAGAAGCAGGTGTGAATGGGCAGCATTCCAATATTTGAGAATCCATTCACTGCGTTTGTAAAATAATTGCTGGTTCAAGCAAGTCCAGATTGTGCGGTAGGTATTCTGATGCATTATTGTAAACTGAAAATCATCCAGCATTGCATTAACAATGTCATTACCGTTTTTTATGGAAACCGCTTCCTTTTGTTGCATACATAGTTGTTCATTTACGGAGACAATACCTTCGTATAACTCTGGCGGATACTCCATTACAGTCCATTGTTTACCTGCACGTAAAGATACAATCCAGTCATACAATTCCTGATAACAATTGCGTAATACATCTACGTTATTTTGTTTAAGCATGGCAATAAAAAACTCGAACCATGCTTTTCTGGTCTCTTGTGTGATATTGTTTCTTTTTATAAGATGCTTTTGTAACCTTTCAGGCACGTTATAGATATAGATAAGCGTGAAAATCATAAATATGCTGATTGTCAATAGTACACAGAATATTGTAGCTAAAATAATGGCAGAATAGTCTATGTATTTTGTAAAAAGCCCGAAATTATAATCGTTAGGCGGAGCTACCAGCTGATAGAACAGTAAAAGTATGGTAATAATCAACAGTCCAATAAAGCACTTTGTGCTTTTTTCATTCATGAAAATCTGTATTAGGCGAGTAGATTTATACTTATCGTCTATTCTTTGGATGACGCTAATTAATAAAGGAACGGCAATACCCAGAATGGCAGCTGTTATAGGTATAATAATATCTTTAGAGAAAATATCCATAATGTAAAATTTTTTAGTTATTTTTATGGTACTGGAGGAAACTTGATAAATCCTCCTTTTGTGATGATACAAGACGCAGCTTCATTTTGAATTTGTTCAGCGATACGGTTGTAGTTTATTTCTGTTCTTAGCTTTGAATTTGGTAATTCTTTCCAATCAAAGGTATGCTCTATATTAAAAACATTCTGTTCATTGGCTGAAGTAAATCGCATGGATGATTTTACATGGATATTACCCTCTTGAGACCGTACATTCCAGTTAAATCTGGGATGATATTGTAATTTTGCAGCGAGGCATAATCTTTCGACTGTTGCCTGAATTATACCTTTAGTCGTATTTAAATCTTTCAGACTCTGGGAGTAATACCATTTGAATTCATCATAAACTTTGAAATCTAAAGGATTTTCAAATGGCTGGAATAACTTGTAAATTTCTGTACAAAAAGATGAGTCATAATCATGTAAGGATGCTGGAACTTCCTGATCCATTAAGACACGACAACCTTTGGCTCCTGCCTGTTCCAACTTGACAGCCTTGCTCACGGCATTGCCCAGCAGCATTTGTCCTAAATTGTTGTTATTGTCCTCAATAATATCTCCATAGGCAATTCCACCCCGACATAAAATTCCATTCTGTAAACAATCCCACATGATAGTATGGCATGATAGTATGACATCTTTCATGTTTTCGGACCAGACGAAAGCGCAATCGGACAACTGGGTGAAATTCACTTTAGGGTACTTATTCTGGCAGTTTGTCAGGATTTCACGAAATATTATCAATATATTAGCAGCAAATTCCTGATTCCCTGAAGTCTGAAAATGTTTATAGACTTGCCAGATGTTAAAATCGTCTTCTGTAAGCTGGATTTTATCTTGAGTTAATGCTGTAAATCCTAATATATCTACATAGAAGACAAAACCTTTTATGTTATTCATACTTATAATATGTTGTTTATAATTGATTATTTTTTTCTAGTAAAGTGTTTTTATATTTCGAACTACATGATACAGATGAGATGGTTAGGTGATTACTATGTTATATAAGTTTATACTATCCACATAGATAGCATTTCTAATATAGATAATGAATTTCATTTACCTTGAACATAAATACCTTTCCAGTTTTCCGGGAAATGTTTTTCTGCCCACATACAGTTGAATCTTTGAGGTGAACAAATGGAATTTGTCGCATAAAAGACAGCGTAGAAAACAGAATACGAAGGATTCCCTTTATAGCCTTCAACATCTGCCAGAATTTCGTCCATAGTCCTGTTGAGTTCTTTTTCATCATTCACATATTTGAATTCGACTGCACACTCTAATGAAGGTACCAATATATCCGGATTATAACATTTGGCTGTTTGCTGAAATTTATAATGACTACAATCTTTATTGTCAGGAAATGCCGCTTTACAGATGTCTTTGATAGGTTTGTACACATCAGCTTCTGATGTTGGTCGTTTCCCAAGGGCGTTAAGTAGTGTAGCTGTACTATTTAATATATTTTCTAGAATGTCAAATTCTTTGCGAGCACCTATAATGCTGAAATCATCGAAAGCATCCAAATATTTTCTGAGAACAAGCATCAGCTCGCTCCCCATCTCTTCTGTATCTGATAGTATTTTTCTTTTTGTTTCGTAGAATGGTGTAATTTCTGCAAGAAAAGTATTATAATAATTTGGTAGATGCTTTGCTTCAATATAAGCCTGTACTAAAGGAAGCAGTTTTTTTGCAATATAAATCAATGATTCTTCTCTTTCTTGTTCTTCCGTTTCATAAGCATAACGTTCTTCTTGTGATAATTTGGAAAAATCAGGAATTCCGTATTCTTTAAACATCATATAGTCGTAGTGGCTACGGTCGAATGCGGTCATTATTCTTTTTATTTTCTCTGCCAAATGTTTCATATTCGTTTATTTATAGGTTAAAATAGACCAAACGGTCTATTGCAAATGTATTCCATAAAATTGAGAAAAGGAAATGTTATGGTAATAATTTGAACTGTCGGAAGCTTGATTAGAATTCGTTAAAAAGGAATCGTTATGGAGTATGCTATGTTCCATAACGATTCCTTAAAAATCAGACAGTTATCGGTATTGAGAATATCTCTAAAAGGATTTTATTTAATCATAAATTCATTCCCATACAGATAACAGCCTCTTTTATTCCATATTTTTGAGTAGTCTGATAATTTGTAAATTTCGGGTTTATACAGATTCAACACTTTATCCAAAACTCTTTCTCGGAATATTATACCATCTCCATATTCTATGCTATCTAAAACGAAGAAATTCTGTTTGATTGAACTGTCTTTCAGTTTCATATCAGGATATACTGTAAAACAAGTACCTAGTTTTTTCTGAAAGTCACTCTGATATGTTATGCCTTTCCCGAAAAGAAAAGAATCATTGTCATAATGATTTATACGTAAAGCGTAGTATTTTTTATCCGTTAGAGATTCGTTTTTCTTGTTTACTACCTTGATAGTTGCAATATCATATTTATCAATGAAT
>ULKX01022509.1_pt1 | contig 12408 bp, 9 predicted proteins | sample 1951271 | NCBI WGS metagenome assembly ULKX01 (sample SAMEA4835512, study PRJEB28245) | human gut metagenome | biome: gut microbiome; material: fecal sample | place: Denmark | collected 2008 | reverse complement strand
GCATCATCAAGAGCTGGGGCATCATCAAGAGCGCCGTAGGCTTGGCAGCCAAGGAACTGAAGGGCAAAAGCGAGGTAGATGAAAACGTGAAGCGCACCCAGCGCGATATCTCTTTCAAGATTATTGCCATCGGTTCGCTCGTAACCATCCTCGTCACCTTCCTCTTCTTCTGGTTTGGCGTGATGGAGGGCAATCTGCTCTTCGCCATTATCGCCATCCTGCTCGTGGCTGTCATCGCCTTCCTCTTTACTACAGTGGCTGCCAATGCCATCGCCATCGTGGGTTCCAATCCTGTTTCGGGTATGACTCTGATGACGCTCATCTTCGCTTCCGTAGTGATGGTGGCAGTAGGTTTGAAGGGCCCTGGCGGCATGCTGGCTGCATTGATTATGGGTGGTGTGGTTTGCACAGCCCTGTCTGTAGCAGGCTCATTCATTACCGACTTGAAGATAGGTTACTGGCTGGGTACTACGCCAAAGAAGCAGGAGGGATGGAAGTTCCTCGGCACCCTGGTGAGTGCTGCTACCGTGGGCGGAGTGATGATGCTTCTGAACGAGACCTACGGTTTCGCATCGGGCTCTCTCGCAGCTCCTCAGGCTAATGCGATGGCTGCCGTCATCGACCCATTGATGAACGGTGTGGGTGCACCATGGGTGCTCTACGCCATCGGAGCTGTGATTGCCATCGTGCTCACATACTTCAAGATTCCAGCATTGGCTTTTGCCCTGGGTATGTTTATTCCATTGGAATTGAACGTTCCGCTGCTGGTAGGTGGTGCCATCAACTGGTATGTTACATCCCGCAGCAAGGATGCCAAGGTGAATGCTGAGCGTGGCGAAAAGGGTACGCTCATCGCCAGCGGTTTCATTGCCGGTGGAGCCTTGATGGGTGTTGTAAGCGCCCTGTTGAAGTTTGGTGGCATTGAGGCTAGCATCGCTGACAGCTGGTGGGTTAACCCAATGTCAGAGGTTTGCTCGCTCATCGCCTACATCTGTCTGATTGGCTTCTTCATCAGAGCCACAAAGAAATAACCTTTTTACTGACACTGACACTGACAGTTTAAAATTCCGAAGGTAGAAAAGAGTAAGAAGATAAGTTATATTTATATATATATAAATATAAAATATAATTTAACATCCTTTTACCTTTAAAGAGTTACTAGCGGAAAATCGAACTGTCAGTGTCAGTAAACCAACTATGTTTAGAATAGAACTCTATACTTTTCTTTTACTAACTCTATGCTTTCTTATCAACAAAACGATAAGTTAGTTTCGTTAACATTTGTTTTTTTTGGATTTTGCTAAAAACACCCCCAAAACGGCACACCAAATTTGGCGGTTTCAAAAAAAAGCCATATCTTTGCACCAGGTTTAGAAGAAGACGGCAGGACAAAGGAGAAGGCATAATACAAGAAGAAGACAGGGGCAAGAAAAGGGCATAAAAAGAGGGAACATTCGTGAAGAACATCCCCTTCTGATAGATATCTAAAAAGATTATTATCTGATTACCTTAACCTCACCGTTCTTGCCTATCTTGACAATGCTGGATGGCTGATGAGGTTTGTGCTCCTGACGACGGGTCCAGCAGACATAATCTACAGCCTCGAGAATCTCAGGAGAGATATCGCGATAATTCTGGGCAGCAGGCTCACCACTCACATTGGCACTGGTGCTAACGATTGGCTTCTGGAAACGGTAACAGAGCTGCTTGCTGAATTCCTCATAGGTGACGCGCATAGCCAGCGAACCATCCTCTGCAACAAGATTATTGGCAACGCCTGTGGCATCATCAAGGATGATGGTAGTAGGCTTCACCGGCATGGCTGCATCGATGAAATCCCAAGCCACCTGAGGAACATTACGGAAATAACGCGCCATGCGGTCGGCTGAATCAATGAGACAAATCAGCGCCTTGGAATCATCACGCTTCTTGATTTCATACACTTTCTTTACTGCCTCTGGATTGGTAGCATCGCAACCAATGCCCCAGACGGTATCTGTAGGATAGAGTATCACGCCACCCTTGCGCATACACTCCACTGCATTCTTAATATCTTCTTCTTGTGTCATATTACTTTGAACTTTTAACTTTGAACTTTGAGCTTGGAACTTTATGTTTACCCTGCGAAGGGTGTCAACTCTCTAGAGAGCTTTACCACTCCTCTTCTGTCTCCTGAGCCTTCTGACACTCATAATAGGCGATATCCTTCATGCCATTGAGGAATGCAGCGGCATCCATGCGCTTTTTGCCCGAAAGCTGGAGTTCCTCGATATTGAGCCAATGGTCGAGACATGCCACCTGCAACTTCTTCTCTAATACACGCAAGGAACCTACAGGGGCTACACCACGAGAAAACTCTGTGAGACTCGTCTTGAAAATCTTAAGCACCTGAATCTTGGCTGAACTCTTCTGCTGAGCAGGATGAGCGGTTGCCTCCGGCATTTCGCCATCAGCATCCTCAAAGATGACAACAGGCGCCTTCTTCTTGATTTCGGTCCAAGAACCTGGATAAGGCGAGAGACCACGGACAAAATCATATACCTGCTTGGCTGGCTTGTGGAAGTCGATACGGCAGGTCTCCTTGAAAATCTTTGGTGCAGACTTCAGTTCCACACCCTCGCCTATCAGCTTCTCCTGAGGCATGGATTCGATATTGCCACCAGCTGCGATGAGCGCATCGATGGTTTCAAGCGCCAAATCGGCTCCCAAGTGCATCAGTCCGTCATAGACATATTCCACATCTGCACTCTCAGGAATAGGGAAACGCTTCTGCATGATGATGCGACCGGTATCGATATCATGGTCGAGGAAGAAAGTAGTAACTCCCGTCTCCTTCTCGCCATTGATGACTGCCCAGTTGATTGGGGCAGCTCCACGATACTGTGGCAGGAGCGCAGCATGAACATTGAAGGTGCCGAACTTAGGCATCGCCCAAACCACCTCAGGCAACATGCGGAAAGCCACTACCACCTGCAGGTCAGCCTGATAAGAGCGAAGCTGCTCTACAAACTCAGGGTCCTTCATCTTCACTGGCTGCAATACCGGCAAACCGTGCTCTACAGCATACTGCTTCACCTGCGAAGGCTGCAACGTATCCTGATGTCTGCCCACAGGCTTGTCTGGCTGAGTAACCACAGCCACTACATTATAACCGCCCTCTACCAGGCGCTTGAGGGATTCCACCGCAAACTCCGGGGTTCCCATGAAAACGATTCTTAAATCTTTCTTCTCCATTTTTTCAAAATTTTATTCAGCCGACATATCCGCCACAATCTGGCGATATACCTCGTAAATCTTGGTTCTACTGATATATCCCTTCAGTATGCCGTTCACATCTACCACTGGCAGCTGGGCAGCATCGGTCTTGTCGAACTTGGCCATCACCTCGTCCATAGGCTCATTCTCGCTCAGGGTGGCAGAAGGCTGAATCATCAGCTGACTTACCTTAAAGTGATTATACAGTTCCGTGCGGAAGATGATATGACGGAGGCGGGTGATATCAATTACACCTTCCAATACCCCCGCATCGTTCAATACAGGCAGGAAGTTGTTGTTGCTTCTCGAAATCTCGCTCACCAGCTTGCTCATCGGCAAATCTGGACTGATGGCGTGGTAATCCTTCTCAACCATGCTCTGCATGCTCATCAGCGTAAGCGCAGAACGGTCTACGTGGTGAGTGAGCAGCTTGCCCTCCCTAGCCAGTCGCAGGGCATAGATGCTATGGCTCTCGAAGATGCTGATGGTGAGCAAGGAAGAGATGCACACGATCATCAGCGGCATGAAGAGCTGATAGCCGCCCGTGAGTTCGGCGATGAGGAAGATGCCCGTCAACGGAGCATGCATCACACCCGTAATCAGACCAGCCATACCCATCAGCGCAAAGTTCTGCTCAGGCACATGAACGCCTACCTGATAGACATTCCACAGGCGGGCAAAGAGGAAGCCCGCAAATCCGCCGATAAAGAGCGAAGGGGCAAAGGTTCCACCGCAACCGCCACTACCATTGGTTGCCGAAGTGGCAAATACCTTGGTAAAGGTGACCAGCGCTATATAGAAGATGAGCAGATTGTCCTGACCAGAGAACAGCGAACGGTTCATCACCTGCCCCCACTCTGCCTCGTTGCTGCCCTTGAGCAGGATATTCACTGCCGAATAGCCCTCGCCATAGAGCGATGGGAAGAAGAAGATGAGCGTGCTGAGGATGAGTCCACCAAACAGCAGTTTGGCGTATGGATACTGGCTCAGCTTGCCGAAGAATCCCTCGCAGATTGACATGGTGCGCATGAAATAGAGACTCACCAGTCCGCAGAACACACCCAGCAGAATACATGCCGGAGTGCGGTCGAGCTCCCAGGGGTTGGTAAGGGTGAAATCGAACAGCGAACTGTCGCCACTGAATATATAGGTGAAACAAGTGGCTGTGACGCACGAAATCAAGATAGGCAGGAGCGATGCCATGCTCAGATCTACCATCAGCACCTCGAGGGTGAACACCAGTCCGGCTATCGGCGCCTTGAACACGCCTGCAATGGCGGCACTGGCTCCACATCCCACCAGCAGCATCATGGTCTTCTTGTCCATCCGGAATATCTGGCCCAGGTTGGAACCGATGGCAGAACCGGTGAGCACAATAGGTGCCTCGGCTCCCACGGAACCGCCGAAACCGATGGTGATACCGGATGCCACCACTGACGACCAGCAATTATGTCCCTTGAGTCGGGAATTCTTGGTAGAGATGGCATAAAGCACTCTTGTAATACCATGCGAAATATTATCGCGCACCACATATTTGATAAATAGCGATGTGAGATAGATACCCACGATAGGGAACAGCAGGAAGAGCAGATTGTAAGTGCCCTGCTCGAACCCGGAAGTGAGCAAAAACTGTATCTCATGCACGATGGCATGCAAGAAGAAGCCTGCCACCGAAGCGAGCAGACCAATGAGGAAGGCGAGAATCAAGGTCATCTGCTTGTCGGAGATATGCTCCTTCTGCCAGGCAACCAGCTTCGCCATCCAGCCCTGTTTGTATCCTGTTAACTCTTCATCCATTTAACTTTTAACTTTAATCTTTGAACTTTGAACTTTATGATTACCAAGACAGCATATCAGAAAGTTCAATGTTTCAAGTTCAATGTTCAATGTACTAAAATTCCGATGTAAAGTGGAACTTGATATGTTCAAAGTCCTGCTGAGCCATACTCAATACGTAGCCTGAATCAGCGAGGAACACATCGCGGCCCTCGATATCCTTTGCCATATACTGATACTTGCGCTTTTTGAAGTTCTCCAGCTCCATCTCGTCGTCTGCCTCAATCCAGCATGCCTTATGCAGGTGAACAGGCTCCCAGCGGCACTTGGCATTGTACTCGTTCTCCAAGCGATACTGGATAACCTCAAACTGAAGCTGACCCACGGTACCCACGATGCGACGACCGTTGAACTGGTTGACGAACAACTGAGCCACACCCTCGTTCATGAGCTGCTCCAAACCCTTCTGGAACTGCTTGCTCTTCATTGGATCATCATTCTCGATATACTTGAAGAGAAGTGGTGAGAACGATGGCAATCCACGGAAGTGAATCTTCTCGCCCTCGGTAAGGGTATCGCCAATCTTGAAGATGCCGTTGTCCGGCAAACCTACGATGTCGCCAGGATATGCCTCGTCGATGGTACTCTTGCGCTGCGCCATGAACTGGGTTGGCGAAGAGAAGCGCACGGTCTTGTCGAGACGCACGTGGTAATAAGGGTGATTGCGCACGAACTTACCTGAGCATATCTTGCAGAAGGCGATGCAGGAACGGTGGTTAGGGTCGATATTGGCGGTAATCTTGAAGATGAAACCGGTGAACTTAGGCTCCTCAGGCTCTACCAGGCGCTCCTCTGCCGGGGTTGGTTTTGGAGATGGGGCAATCTGCACGAAGCAGTCCAGAAGTTCCTGCACACCGAAGTTATTCAACGCTGAACCGAAGAATACCGGAGCAACCTCGGCAGAGCGATAGGTTTCCACATCAAACTCAGGGTAAACGCCATCTACCAGTTCCAGCTCCTCGCGCAACTGGCTAGCCTCGCGCTCGCCTACTCGCTCATCGAGTTCCTTAGACTGAATATCCACCTCAACCTTTTCTGTAACACGCTGCTTATTAGGTGTAAAAAGGTTGAGCTGATGCTCATAGATATTGTAAACACCCTTGAAGCGGGCGCCCTGACCGATAGGCCAAGACAATGGGCGTACATGAATCTTCAATTCCTCCTCCAGCTCATCGAGCACATCGAATGGGTCGCGACCTTCACGGTCCATCTTGTTGATGAAGATGATAACAGGAGTATTGCGCATACGGCACACTTCCATCAACTTGCGGGTCTGAGCCTCCACACCCTTGGCAGAGTCTACCACGATGATGGCTGAATCTACTGCAGTAAGCGTGCGATAAGTATCCTCACAGAAGTCCTGGTGACCCGGAGTATCGAGGATATTCACCTTGTAAGGATCACCGGTCTGTCCATCAGGAAGATAATCAAACTCCATGACGGAAGTAGAAACAGAGATACCACGCTGTTTCTCGATATCCATCCAGTCGGAAGTAGCAGTCTTACGAATCTTATTATTTTTAACGGCACCAGCCACCTGAATCTGTCCACCGAAGAGCAGGAACTTCTCGGTCAAAGTTGTCTTACCGGCATCAGGGTGCGAAATGATGGCAAATGTTCTTCTTCTTTCAATCTCTTTCATCTGTTATATATCGTTATATATATATTATAAAATATGTATATTCTAAAAAGTAATCACTAATCACTAAAAATTAATCACTACATGTCGTCGTCTTCGAACTTCAAGCCTTCAGTGCGGTCCTTGATGTAGTAATCGCTCAAAAGACCGACAAAGACGGTGATTTCCTTGATGGCACGCTCGGTTTCGGGCGTAATCGGCTTCTTCTGCAAGCGCAGCATCATCACACCATAGAGGGCATCGAGGCAGGTTTCTATCTCGTTGAGTTCCTTATCGCCACGGTTTCGAAGTTCTACGATGAACGGCAGAACCTTGTAGTATTCAGCATTGTAGATAGGGAACTTGCTGCTCTGGAGCAAACGGGCATGAAGGTCGATGACATCCTGCAGGAGCACTCGGTTGATATCGAGATGACCATACTCACGCTTGCCCTCCTCGTTCATCATGCGGATGAGGTTGCCAAACCAGTCTATCTCCTCGTCCTTCTGTTCAGGAGTGAAATCGAAACGCTCGATATAATTCTTCTTGATAACAGGCAGCGAGCAGCCGTAAGCACGGATGATATCCTCAATCTGCCACATATATAAGAGGTATTCAGCGATACTCTTCTTTCTTAATTCTTTTGCTACAAACATATACTTTGAACTCTTTACTTTGAACTTTGAACTTTATGATTTGCCTTCTTCTGTCTAAAGGTCTGTCTAAATTCTCCTAGAATTCAGGGAGATGGTAGAGATTGAACACCGTTCCCACCAATGCGATGAGCGAGAAGATGATAACCACGCTACCTATCACCTTATTAATAATAAGGATGCCATTGGTATCAAACTTGCCCCTGATCTTATCGATGAGCCAGGTGAGTCCGAACCACCACAGCAAAGCTCCGAAAACGATGCTCAGATAGCCAACACTCATCTCTATCGGCATATCGGGCACCACAAAGGCAAACTGTGCAAACGTAGCCATAAAGAGGAATACGATGAGCGGATTGCTGAGCGTAACCAGAAACGCAGTAATGCCGTTATGCAGAAGCGTGCCCTGCTTATTGCTCGACTTGTGCATATTCTTCATCGGATTGCTCTTGAAGCAATAAACACCGAATACCAGCAACAGGATACCTCCAAAAATCTGAAGATAGAACTTGTTCTGGGCATTATTCACAAAGTCCATCACAAAACTCATACCGAGACCCGTAAAGAGCGCATAGACAATATCGCTCAAAGCGGCACCGATACCCGTAACGAAACCATACCAACGCCCCTTGTTCAAAGTGCGCTGGATACATAAGATGCCAACGGGTCCCATTGGAGCCGAGGCAATCACGCCTATGATAATTCCCTTGAATATGAAATCAAGAATATTTATCTCTATTGGAAATGCTAAACTCATAACAGCTGGCAAAGATACAAAATTTCGAGCATATTCGACTATATTTCTAATAAAATATTCGCTTTTCACATTTTTTTATCGTATAAATCTTGTTTTTTTGGCTACTTTTATATATCTTTGCGTCAAAATTAATAACATTCTAACTAATTTTAAAGAATAACATGACTGAAAATGCAATGAAACCGTATGTTATCGGATTAGACCTCGGTGGTACTAACTCTGTTTTCGGCATCGTAGATGCACGTGGAGAAATCAAAGCTACAACAGCTATTAAAACTGGGGGCTATGATAATGTAGACGACTATGTAAAGGCTGCAACTGAGGCGCTCATACCTGTAATCGATACCGTTGGTGGTCTCGATAAGATCAAGGCTATGGGTATCGGTGCACCTAATGGCAATTATTATAATGGAACTATCGAATTTGCTCCAAACCTGCCTTGGGCTCATGATGGCGTTGTGCCATTGGCTGATCTCTTCAGCAAGGCTCTCGGTGGCATTCCTGTTGCTTTGACCAATGATGCCAACGCTGCTGCTCTCGGCGAGATGACTTATGGCGTGGCTCGCGGTATGAAGAACTTCATCGATATCACGCTCGGTACAGGTGTGGGTTCTGGTATCGTCATCAACGGTCAGATGGTTTACGGAAGCGATGGTTTCGCTGGCGAGTTGGGTCACGTGATCATGGTTCCTGGTGAGGAAGGTCGTCCATGTGGCTGCGGCCGCAAGGGTTGCCTGGAGGCATACTGCTCTGCTACCGGTGTAGCTCGCACTGCCCGTGAATTCCTTCAGAAGACTGATGAGCCTTCATTGCTCCGCGATATGAAGCCAGAAGATATTACTTCATACGACGTAAGTGTGGCTGCAGGCAAGGGTGATGCTTTGGCTAAGAGCATCTACGACTTCACCGGCAAGATGCTGGGTGAGGCTTGTGCTAACTTCGCAGCATTCTCTGCTCCTGAGGCATTCGTATTCTTCGGTGGTCTGACCAAGGCTGGCGATCTCCTGATGAAGCCTTTGAAGGAAGCTTACGACAAGAACGTATTGAAGATTTACAAGGGCAAGGCTAAATTCCTTGTTTCTACCCTCGATGGTAGCTCAGCTGCTGTACTTGGTGCAAGCGCTGTGGGTTGGGAATTGTAGAATTTTATAATATAACACTTAGGTCATCATCTATTTTTAAGATGGAAAAAGCTTGGCACTCGTGAGAGCGTCAAGCTTTTTACTTTTTTATATATCCTACTAGTCAAACAACCAGTTCTTGACAATGGTCTTGCCTTCCGGCGTCAACACGCTCTCGGGATGGAACTGGATGCCGTGAATATCATAATTCTTATGCTTCAATCCCATGATGCAACCATCATCGCTCACGGCGGTTACATCCAGACACTCAGGAAATCCGGTACGGTCTACCACCCATGAATGGTATCTGCCAATCTCTATACGCTTATCCATACCGCGGAAAATCGGGTCGTTGCCGAACTGTGTACAAGGTGTTGCCACTCCATGATAAACCTCAGAGAGATTGGTCAACTTGGCACCAAACGCCTCGCCGATAGCCTGATGACCCAGACAGACGCCCAGCATCGGCTTGATGCCCGCATACTCCTTGATGACATCCATTAGCAAACCCGCCTCGGATGGGATTCCCGGACCCGGACTCAATATAATCTTATCGAATGGCTCCAGCTCACGCAACTGGAACTGGTCATTGCGATAAACCGTAACTTCTGCTCCCAACTCCTTCACCAGATGTGCCAGATTATAGGTGAAGGAATCGTAATTATCTATGATTACTACTTTCATCTTCATTATTTATTATTGATTATTTATTAGTGATTATTCCTCACTAATCATTAATCACTACTCACTAATCACTACCTAAAGCTTCTCTGCAATATGTATCGCCTTGGTCAATGCGCCCAACTTGTTATTACACTCTTCCAGCTCATACTGGTCGTTGCTCTTCGCCACTACTCCACTTCCTGCCTGAAACCAGAGTTCGCCATTTCGGCTGATGAAGGTTCGGATAACGATAGCCTGATTCAAATCACCATTCAAGCCGATGAAACCGATACAGCCACCGTAGGCTCCACGGTTATGAGGCTCCAGTTCGGAGATAATCTGCATCGCCCTTACCTTTGGAGCACCGCTCAGGGTACCGGCAGGGAAGGTATCGATAAACTCCTTGATATGGTCGGCATCCTGATCCAGGGTTCCGCTCACACGGCTCACCAGGTGGATGACGTGGCTATAGAACTGCATATCTTTATAGAAATCTACCTTCACGCCATGGCAGTTGCGGCTCAGGTCATTGCGCGCCAAATCTACCAGCATCACGTGCTCGGCATTCTCCTTCGGGTCGTTGCGGAGAAATTCTGCAGCCTTTCTATCCTGCTCCATATCGCCCGTACGCTTGGTGGTTCCGGCAATAGGATCGATAAACGCCTTGTCGCCTACGATGCGGTTGTGGGTTTCCGGTGAAGAACCGAAGATACGGAATCCTCCGAAATCGAAATAAAAGAGATATGGCGATGGGTTGATGCTGCGCAGGGCACGATAGAGCTTGAAGTCATCGCCCTCGTATTTCTGGATGAAGCGACGGCTGACAACAATCTGGAAGACATCACCACGCTGACAGTGCTGGATGCACTTGCGGATGTTCTCCTTATGCTCCTCATCGGTAAGGGTAGAAAATGTTTCGCCCACTGGATGGAAATCGTAAGGCTTCACGTTCGCCTTGTTCACGGCCTTGAGCAGGGCATCGAGCTCAGGAAGTGAAGAGTGAGATTCTTCACTCTTCACTCTTCGTTCTTCACTCTCTTGAAGCGCAATCAACTCCATCGTATTGTTGAAGTGGTCGAAAACGATGATATCCTTATACATTATATAATAGATATCCGGAGCATCGTTCTTCTCCATCGTAGTATCCTTTACCGGGATATTCTCGAAATATCTCACAGCATTGAAGGTGGTGAAACCATACAAGCCGCAGAAGTCCTTGCTCTCACCTTCTACATGAAAACTCTTGATGAAATCATTGATTGACTTGGAGATGGCGAGCTTGCACTGCTCGCCCTTTCCTTCGCCGAAAGCAGGGAGCGTTTCCTTTTCTACGCTGCCGTCAGGATAGGTCTTGATTACCTCGCCATGGCTCACGGCGATACTTGCCAACGGATGAACACCGATGAAGGATCTGGAGTTCTCGGAACCATGATAGTCGGAACTCTCCATCAGAGCCGACTGGGGATAAATATCTCTCAATCGCATATAGACTCCCACCGGCGTATAGAGGTCAGCAAGAATCTTGCGGGTTACTGTCTTATAATTAAACTTTGCCATTTTTCTCTTATTGATTGAAATAATGCTTTAGAAATTGCCATATTCTCCTGCCATTTCCTTATGGCTCAAATACGTCTCCACATCCTTGTCGCCACGGCCTGAAACGGTCAGGACAACGACATCGTCCTTCTTGAACTTCATCTTCTTCAAGGCTGCCACTGCATGTGCGCTCTCGATGGCTGGGATGATACCCTCCATGCGGGTCAACTCATAACCGGCATAGATAGCCTCATCGTCCTTGATGGCAAGCACATGACTTCTTCCACGAGTAGCAAGGTCGGCGTGCATAGGTCCGATGCCTGGGTAATCCAAACCGGCACTGATGGTGAAGGCTTCCTCAATCTGACCATCCTCTGTCTGCATCACCAGGGTGCGGGCACCGTGGATGATTCCCTCTGTTCCGCAATGCATGGTGGCAGCGGTATAGTTGGTATCGATGCCATGACCGGCAGCCTCAGCCAGATAAATCTGAACACGCTCATCATCGATGTAATGATAGATGGTACCTGCAGCATTGCTTCCGCCACCCACGCAGGCGATGAGGTAATCAGGATAATCGCGACCAACCTTCTCCTCCAACTGCCATTTCAGTTCCTCAGAGATGACGCTCTGCATCTTTGCCACAATATCTGGGTAAGGATGCGGCCCCATGGTGGAACCTACGATGTAGAAGGTATCCTGTGGGTGACAGCACCAGTCGCGGATGGCCTCAGAGCAGGCATCGCTCAGGGTCATATTACCTGTGCGAACAGGGTTTACCTTGGCACCCAGCATCTTCATACGTTCCACGTTGGTATGCTGGCGCTCTACATCGGTGGCACCCATGAAGATTTCGCACTTCATATCCATCAGGGCGCAGACGGTGGCAGTAGCAACGCCATGCTGTCCGGCACCAGTCTCGGCGATGATACGGGTCTTGCCCATCTTCTTTGCCATCAGAATCTGACC
>ULKX01002693.1_pt1 | contig 12433 bp, 8 predicted proteins | sample 1951271 | NCBI WGS metagenome assembly ULKX01 (sample SAMEA4835512, study PRJEB28245) | human gut metagenome | biome: gut microbiome; material: fecal sample | place: Denmark | collected 2008 | reverse complement strand
GTTGTTGCGCATCAGCTTGCCGACAGGCTTCGTTGTCTGACGGGTGTTGTCGGTGGTATCAAGCAAGTAGAAGTCATACTTCATCAGGATGTCTTTGGTACCACGGAAGAACGACGCGCTTTCGGGCGCCAGCTCGTCAGGGTCCCAGCCGGCGACGGCATAAGGGGACTGGGACAGCTTCAACTGCTCGACTTCTCCGGATAGTTCTTCAAGGCTCTGCTTCGTGGCATAAGTCCCAGCCGCATCGGTCTTGGTGAGCTGGTCTTGGGTTGCCTGTGTGATTGCTTGGGATAGTTCTTCTTGGGTCGCAAGGTGGGTGATGTCTGGTAGGTCATCCTTCTTGGCGAACTTGTCAGATTTGACCTTCTTGTTTTTTCCTGTGCTATCCACGACCGGGATATATTCGTTGCCGGTGACTTCACTCAGTTCGGCCATCTGGCTGATTTTCGTTCCTGTTATTGCCATATAAATAATCATGATTTAAGTTAGTTCACATTGTTTTCCAAACACATGTACGATGAACCGTTTTCCATTACGAGAGCATCCCCGTTCTCGGCAAGAATAGCATCGTATATGGAATTATCGATACTGGGAATATTTCCGATACTCGGCAGCCGTAGCTTCTCCATCGATACTTCGGGCAGGCGTATGCCTGACAACTCAACGCGCTCCATATCAGCCCTCAGTGATGATGTTTGCATTGATAACGTTGCACGAGCTGACGATTTCTATCGCTACACCTGAAGGAATGTCTATCTGGAATATCATATTCCTTGATGCTTCGTAACTTGTCCATTTCCTTACTGGAACAGGTTTCATCCCTTCGATGTATGCGTACACGGTAAGCTGGCCGGCATTATTCTCTACTTTGTATTCTCTCTCCAGTTGGACGACCGTTGTCCCGGAAGATACAAAACTTGATTTGTAATTGTCACCGTCCTTTGTGAATTGTAAAGTTTGCTTTGCCATAATTATAATAATGTTATTGGTTATATTTACTAATGGTTAACTTCGGAATTGATTTGGAATTAATGTTCTAACAATACAATTATCAGCCGTATAGGCTGCGATGCACAGAGCTGATAGAATTACTGATGCTGTTACCACGGTTATTCCAAAATTACATCGGACAGAGCCATCAAGTCCTCTCCGGTCATGTCATTGGACGCTACCAGCTTGCCGAAGGCAGCCTCATTCAACCGCCCTATGGTTATCGTGATTTCCTTTTCGTCAAGCTCCTTCACAAGCTCACGTGCCGACTTTTCGTATTTCGTAAAGTACTCGTTCAATTCTTTCAGTTCAGAAAAAGAAAGTAGCCCGTCCTGTGACTTGTTCTGAATGGCCTCGTTGTGCTTCGCCGCCTTCTGCTGCATCTCTTCAAACTTGTCGTCCTGCAAAGCCTTCTTTCCTTCTTCCAGATCTTTATCATACTCTTCCGAGATAGGCCGGAGAACACGCATAGCCTTAATAAACTTCATTTTGTCCGCATCCTCCATTTTGGTAAGTTTGGATGACTTCATAATTTTGTATGCTCTTACTGCTTCGATTGTTTTCATATTACTTTGTTTTTTAAATGTTAGTTAGATGTCAGTGTCATGCTCGAATACTTTGTTTCAAGCTCAGAAACAAGAGTGGTGATTTCGTTTGCAATATCAGATGCATAATCTTGTTTCATATCGTTGTAGTTACAACCAAGTTCATCACCACTTCTGTAGACATTTGCATTGCCAAAAAACACGTTGTTTTTTGTCACAGATATATTCAATGTGTTAAGTTTTTTAGTGTCTGGTGCTATCTTATAGTCGCCACTAATTCTGTACTCTCCATTTTCGTATGCGATATTCCCGCATATCATTTCGTTAGTAATTGTAATCATAATCGTTTAAATTAAGTTGGTTAATTATCCATTGTAGTTAAATCTGATTGTCTGCCACTCTGTTTCCAAACCCTGTGCCTGCCCATCGTTTTGCAGAGATATGCGCTGCGCGCTTGAATTTGCAGCATAAGTCACACTTATTTTCACGTTGGCGATATATTCTCCAGGCGTTCCAAAGAATGTCTTGTTGATAAGGCCAACAAATCCGTTTATTCCTTCAGGACCATCTACAAATGTTTGGTCTTGGGTATTTGAAGAAATAAGTTCTGTTGTAGTAAATGATGCAGAACCTTGAATAAGGCTACCTGAACCATCAGACTTTCTTATTCTGTAATCAAACTGCAAACTTGCCAAAATACCATTCGCAATTTGTCCGCTTGTCATTACAAGTCTTGGGTAATTACCCTGTGAATAGTGAATACCAATATTTTCGGAATCGTACTGATAAATCTCTATGTATGGTGTATTTGTTCCCAAGTACATGTGACCATAAACAATAAACTGCGTAGGCTGGCCTCCTTGCCCACCGTCTCCAATTGTGGCATACGTGTCGTTGTACAGATAGAACTTAATTGAATCGTCCCACATTTGCGGACTTAACAAGGCTGTGTCACCAACGTTAGTCCATTTCTTTGCAAAGGCCAATACAACAATATTTTTTCCGATATTAGTATTTGCAATTACATTCTTAAACTCTTGGCTTGATGTATTGAGATAAACCTGCATCGAAGCATCACCACTATTTACTGCCTCTGCGATTGTTTTTTCTGACTGAGCAAAGAAGCTATAATCGTTGTCAAGTCCGCTTATGTTAGCACCTATTACAAGCGTCAGATAGTAGTTAGAAATGTATTGCCCTACACTCGTCCAAAAGTCAGTCAGCTTTAAATCGGCATCTACATTAAAGTTTATTCTTCCGTAGTAACCGTATTCCCGGCCATCGTCATTTCCGTTTGTAACAATAGGCAATTTCCCTTCCGTCTCGCTGTTGAACAGCTCTATGGACTCAATAAATGGTATGGCATAATGGTTATATCCGTTGAAGTCAAGGGCACGAAATCTTTCATTGTATGCAAGCCCTCTCGGTTTTCCCCACTGTGACCAAACAAAGCTTCCGTTTAGGTTATCAGCACTGGCAAGAGTAGAAAGGACAAAATTAAATGTAGACATTCCATAGTTCAAGTCTTTTTTGTTCTGAACCGTCAATTCTGATGTAGAATTACTTCTGTATGGCTTATGCTTTGAATACTTGTTAATATTGCTATTAACAACTATGTACCCAATATCTGTACCTTTCGGGTAACCAAAAAAGGTTTGTAAATCTGCAATCCATCTTGTTGGCTTACTGAATTTTCCATTTAATACTGGCATGATTATTCCTCCTCTCCATCAAACGTTTGTCCCCAAGACGCGTCTCCCGCGCTAATTTCTCCAGTTGCATAAATTCTGCCTTCAACAGCAAGATCCCCTTTTACGAATATGTCACCTTCTAACATATCATTGCCTTGCAAGTAGACTATTTTTTCTACTTCAACTTCTTTAATTACCTCGATGTTGGCGTTGAATACTTTTGCCAACCACTGAATAAATTTTTTCATAAGCATTTATGTGTTACGCTGCTAATGCAGCAATTTTATTTTTGAGTTCTGTATTTTCTTTTTCCAATCTTTCCACACGCTGCTCAATGGTTTCTTGTTTTTGTATGGTCTGCTGCAATGCTCCGGCTATTAAGTTGATGTAGTCCGTATGGATATAGTTCAAATAACCGTATCCGTCTGCATCCTCTCCTGCCATCTGTGGCAAAACCTTCTTCACGTCTTGGTAAATCAATCCGGTATATCTCCTTCTTTCGATAGAACGGACATTTCTTGTAAAGGCCAATTCGTTATATTCGTAGTCAACTACCATGCCGATATCCATCAGACGCTTGATATAATCCTGCCTTCCGAATATTGTTTTCAGTCTTGCATCGGAGCTTGAACCTGCTGATATTTCGCCTGTTGCTAAGATATTGCCAATTACATGCAATTTCTCTGAAGGAGATTTTGTTCCCATACCAATATTACCTCCTAATTCATTGAATATAATGTCAAAGAAACCAGAATTATTCTCATAGCCTGCTTGCAGGTGTGCATCTCCACTACCAGTAATCCAACCATATAAGCCGTATGAAGAATCAGCAGTTAACTTAAATGTTGGATGCGTAGACAAACTAATTGTTGTGCCACTTGCAATGTAACTTTGTATTCTTACACCTCCTTTGTGAGTTGTTCTGCCAGTAAAAGTAGAAGTTGATGAGACAGACAATGTACTACCTAAAGTTGTTGCTCCACTTGCATATAAAGTACCTGCAACGTGACATTTATATGAAGGAGAAGATGTTCCAATTCCTATATTTCCGCTATTATAGTCAATAGATATATTTTTCCCGCTTGATAAGCCAAAATCCATTGATAAAATGCCACCTGAACTTAATTGTACAAACGCACTTGAAGCTTTAGAGTTAGATAATTTCAGATATGGATTTTCTGAATTGTATCCTTTTAGAAAAAATCCTGTAGATGTTATATCTCCTACACCTGTTAGACTACCAGTAACATTATCAGTCCCATCAAAGCTCTGTCCCCAAATTGTACGTTCATTTTGAAGTTTAGTTGCAGAAGCTACGTTATCTGTAGTTCTTGCTAATGATTTCCAGGAATGAAATCTGCTGCCATCTCTTTGATATGTTGTTCTATATTGAGGCGCATAACTTGTGGCATGTGGAAAATATATTTGAGTAATTGCTCCTCCATTTCCTGTACTTCCTCCTGAATCGAAAACTAATAATGTACCATATCCATAACTTCCAGAAGGACCATCAGAAGGTATAGAACCTGTTGTATAATATGCTTTATTATACATATAAGAACTCCAACTTGATGCTCCTGCATATTCTCCGCATTGGAAAAATTTATATCCATCTACTCCATCCAATAAATCAGAATTCAAATTGGTGCATAGTGTACCATTGTTAATTGCGGCATTACCATTTGAATTACCAAATGAATATAAACAAGAAATAGGTTTACCATTTGAGAAATAAATTGGTGTAACAGAAGAACCTACTGATGTAGAGCCTAATTTCTCGGCACTTGTAGCATATAAATCCGATATACTTTTGGTTGTACCACCTATTGTAATAGATAGATTTGTAGAAGAACTTGAAGATAGTGAAGTGAACAATTCACTTTTTTGAGTACCATCTATTGTATCAGCATCAAGACCACTACCGTTACCATCAACTGTTTTTAATGTAGATAATAAATCTGAAGCTTGTATTCCATATCCTGCAAGCGTAGACGGTTTTCCAGTAATCTTACCCCATGACAATTCGGTAGGATAGTTGGGGATGGTAATGTATCCTTCTTCCGGCTTATATGTTTGTCCGTTAACCTTTATTCCAAAGATATTGCCGACACCGCTTCCGCTTCCTTCTTGGGAATAGCCTCCGGCCGATAATTCCCCTTCAGTGTATAAGTCGTATTTTGCCTTGATTGCATACTTCCCGCTGCTGACTTCTACCTTTTCAAACAAGTCGTTGAATGTCGTTTTGTCGAGCTTGCCGTCCAAGGCCGTTTGAAGCCCTGTAATCTTACTTATAGACAAAGCTGGTATATCACTTTCAGCGAGCGCAGAATGTCCTGTGACACGCCCGTATGCGTCCACAACAACCTTTGTATAAGTCCCCGCAGTTCCTACCGTAGCAAGTGACAACGTTCTGTTGGAAGAAAGGTTTCCTCCGCCCGTCAGACCTGTACCTGCACTGATAGTAATTGTCTTGTCTGCCTTAGTTTCAAGTGTAGTTAAGATGTCTCCGATGCTGTCTACATTGCCCTGCAAAACATCTGCTATTTCTTTCAATGTATCGAATGCTGCTGGAGCGCCATTTACCAGTGCGTCTATACGGCTGTCGAGGTCTGATGTGGTAGCATAGTTTTTTTCAAGTACCCATTGTTCGGTTGCATAACCTGTTAGGGCCGTAGTTAGATGTGACTTGCTAATCTGCTGTGTTCCCTCTTTACAAAGTATTTCCCATAGCTTGTTTTCGTCTATGCCTGCACCGCCTCCGGTTTCTCCACCCGTTTCTCCTCCTTCTTCGTCTGAAAATCCTCCGGCGGATATCTCTTTAGTAGAGTAAGCATTGTATGTTGTATAGATAGTGTCTTCATTGTCAGGGTCAAACTTCCACATATTGCTTATTCGTGCGAATCCCTCTATCATTTCACGCTGCGCATTAGCGTATGCTTGTGATAAAGATGCACTTAATTCGTTGAAGGACTTGATAACATCTATGTTTTGATTCACGCTAGCAACATCTTCCTTCAACTGCTGGGTATTACCCTTTATAATTCTGTTTCCTACCTTAATAGTTTGGTAGCATGGATAATCAAGTCTCTTTTCTACCATCTGAACGCGTGTAGAAAGAGATTTTTCTCCATTAACGAAAGTAACCGCTTGACCCATCTGTATATTAGTACCTTGGGTATAAAAACGTGTAGGGTCACTTTCCATTTGATATGTATTATTATCCTCTGAATAGCTGGCTATCTCTTTATCAAGTTCTGCTTCCAACTCAACTTGTGCACTTGCTGTATACTCAGCAGGCATTTCTATATTATAAAGGATTACGCTGTCGCCTTCTTGCGGGATAATATATGCAACTCCTGGGATAATCTGACCGCTTGTTTCATCAATAACAATTTTGTAATCACCTGCTTTTACATCAAAAGGAGTAACATCGTTTGCATCGCTTACCGTTTCTGCCTTTTCATGGTAGATTAATTCGAAGTCACGGCCGGAAAGCTGACCGCTTTCGAATGATGCAGAAAGGTTCAACCCCTCTATAATAGTACCAGAATCAAAGTCAAATCCGGAAATTTGGAAGTACCATATAGCGTACTGCTCATATATTGGTTCTTCGTCTGTACCGCCTATTTTTATCTTATTTCCGGAATTATCAAGTCTGTATCTTAACCTTGCTCTTACATCGGATATTGTCAGCTTAGAAGAAGGATATATGCTATCAAAGTACAGTGTCTTGACAAATATTTCTTCGGGTTTCAATCCATCACGGACATCTTTATATCCGCCAGGATATTTTGTCGGGTTGAGTGTCAGCCTATTATTTACGACAGCTACATTATGCGATGTTCCCTGCACTATGTTGCGGGTTGAGCCAAATGCGTAGAAACGCGTGTAATATCCATCACTTCCGCTTGTGACAGAAGGTACTTGTACATTATCTCCAACTTCCAACTTTATAGGTTCGCCATAAATACACTTTGAAAGGAATAATGTATTTGTTTTCTTGTCGCCCCACCACTCTGTATCGCATTCGGAAGCAATGCTGTTAAGTACGGAAAATATAGATGATGATTGAGAGGATATAGTAATTGTGGCTGGAAGACTATCTGACAGCTGCACAGTCCATTCTTCTCCAGTTTCGTTCTTAATTGCTTGTTTTACGATATACATAGCATCTGCAGGGCTTCCAGTAAACGCCCAGTCCATTTCACGGGACTTTACCGTAGATCCATCCTGCTCGTAAGTGTAAATAGGAGTAATCTGTTTGTTCCATACCATTATACGAGATTGGAATTTAGGAGAGTATATATATTTAGCCTCATTTTCCATTGATGGGAAATACGGCTCTAAAAGACGATATATTTCTCCATTGTATTCAATATATGAACCAGCAGGCATGGTTTCTCCTGTATCAGAATTCCATGAAAGTTGAATATAGTCTGATTTCATCAGCTCCTCTACAAATATGGAATTTTCTGTTATAGGAACTGAAAATCTTACTTGGCCGGATATGTCTTTAATTTCAATCATATCCCCAAAGTTCAGAAATAGAAAATGGAAGCCCTAATTATCAGGACTTCCATTTGAAACAATAGAGAAAAGGTTCGTTATTCGCTTCTGTCGGCAGGATTGGGTTCTTCAAATTTACTTGAAACCTTGCCAAAACGCCTGTCGAAACTCAATCCATAAGAGACGCTTTTACCCAGGTAAACCAGCTTGTAAACCTCACTTCCGAGAACGGGGACTTTGATGCTCACGGCTCCCTTCTCCAGCTCTGTCTGAAAGGCTTTCTTCTTTGTTCGGTAGTCACTTTCTGAATCTCCTTCGATGGTAAATTGAAGAGTGATTTCGCGCGAGTCCACTCTTGCGTTATCGGTTATAATCCTCTTACCGTGTTCCAGGCGGCTTTCGTTCTCGATGTAGTCTTTCATTTGGTTGAATCCGTCGATGGCGTCGAGGAAACCGTCTCCCATGCGAACTCCCCACGTTGAGAATGCGTCTTTCCCGTTGATGATTAAATCTCCTGTCATAGTCTTGATGTATTACGTTTCACTTCGGCGATGTCAGCCTGCATCTGTTTGATAGGTTTGACGATTTCACCTGTATTCTCTCTGATTTGCTGCAGTTCCAAGTAGGAATTGGCCAGTATGGTACGTGTCTCGTCGGCGATGTTGTACATACTTGATGCTTGGGACGTTAGAGCACTGATGGAGCCACGCAGTTCGGTGATGGCCACCGTCTGTTGTTGTTCTGCAGCTTCTATCCTAAGATTGGATTCATACACGGCGGTAAACCGGCCGTTCAGCTCGTCGGCGGTGTCCTGCGACATGGTTTCAAACCCACGGCTGGAGGCAGACTGCTGCTCGGATGAAGAACTATCCCATCCCATAGCCTGCATGATAGCGTCACGCTCAGCCAAGGCGTCACTTACCATCTCATCCCATTGTGCCTTCAGGTCGCTTTGTTCAGTTCCGGTAAGCGTTCCGTCCGTCATCGAGTCTGCAAAGTTCTTGTACCATTCTTTCAATCTTTTGGCATAGGTGTCTGACATCATGCTCTCAACGACTGCCTGCTGCATCATCTTCTCGAAATTTTCGGCGAAGTCTTCCGCTTCCGATTCCATGTCAAGAAGACTATTCTTGAACTCATCCCGGACGGTATCAAACGAAGTGTCGGTCAGTTTCTCACGATAAGCATCTTCCAGTTCTTCCAGTTGCTTCCAGTATTCGATATAGTCGTCCATGTACTGCGAAGCGTTCTGATAACCATCGTCGGCGTATTGCTTGATTTTTGAGTAGAGGTCAGTTGCTTCATTGGCCACGTTGTACATCTGCTCGCTGGTCAGATTCCAGAAATCGCTGGCGCTTGTCACAGACACACCGGCCGCTTCGCTTACCCGTTTCCAGTCTTCGGCAGACATTACTTCATTGATTTTCTTGTTGCTGGAGTGCGTGCCTCCGATTCCCAGAAAGCCATTGCTATAAGCTGCAGCCGACCGTTGCATCATTTCTTGCGTATTGGCTATCTGGTCTTCGATGTTCTTCTTCTGTTGCTCATAGATACCTGTTGCATCGGCTACAGCACTCTCGTCCATTTTCTCGGCCAGATTGTCGAGAGAGTTTATCAGGTCCTGGTTGGAGATGGTAAACCTTTCAAGATCTTCCTGCAGGTGCGGGTCGCTCTCACTGTTACCTATTAAACCAAAAGTCAAGGTATCGAATACCCCTCCGACAGCTTTGAATACATTCCCGAATACATTCTCGATAAATCCGTCCAGCCCTTGCGTGCTAATGGCATCAAGCAAAGAAAAGGCCGCACCGATAATACCTCCAATCTTGCTTCCTGCCTCGGTAAAGATGTTAACCACGTTTCCGGCCAGGCTTCCTACCTGTGAAAGCGACATCTCCGAATTGGCCCCCAGCTCGGTAATGGTATTCGACAGAGAAACAAGATTTCTCACGGTCTTGTCGGTTGACTTCTGCACATTTGTCTGTGCATTCTGTTGCTTCTTCTGGGCATCATTCAGCTTCTTTTTGGCGGATTCCTTCTGTTCGTCGGTTCCGTTCTTCATGGCTTCGTTGTATTCCTCCTGTGCCTTGGCCAGCTCTTCCTGTGCCTTGGCCAGTTCGTTTAATTGCTCCGGAAGGTCGGCCAAGAGTCCGCCTTTGTCGATGAGGGTTGTCTGAATATTGTTTAGGGCTTCGTCAATGACCTTCTTTTGGTCAACAGCCATGTTCTTGTATTCTTCGGAGTTCTTGAAGTCCTTCAGTTGCTGTTTTACCTTGTTCAAGGACTCCTTGGAGACCTTATCCAAGTCACCGAAGACAAGTTCCCAGTTGATACCCTGTTTCAGTTTTTCAAGATCAAGAGAGGAGAGTGACTTCTCCATTTCCTTCTGCAGGAGTTTCCCTTGCCAGGTATCTGCACCGCCCGCATCTGCAATTTTCTTGGAATATTCCTCTGTGATGGCCTGTTGCTGTTCTCTGAATGTACCATAGTTCTGCAGGTATTTGTACATGGCCTCTTGTTCAGCATCCAGTCCGTTGAGCATTGTTTGTACCATATCGTTTACAGCTTCCGTCGTTTCCTGCTCAGCGGTATCAACTCTGTTTTGGCGGTCTTGGGCAAAGGATTGCTCTATTTTTGGGAAAGGAGAAGATTGTTTTGTTCCATCTGCTTTCGTGCCAGTCAATGTCTCCAGCGTTTTTTGTGCACTTTGCAGTTCCTTTTCTTTGGCTGAAATAGCTGATTCTACGGTTTTACCAGCTTCTGTCTGCAATTTCCCACTACGAAGGTCGGCGATTTCTTGTTTGAGGGCCTTGATACGTTTGGTGGCATTATCAATTTCTTTCGAAATGGTCGACTGAGGCAAATTCTTCTTATCTGATAGGGATGATTGCTCAATTTCCTTTTCAAGTGCGCTAATCTGCGATTTTGTATTTTCAAGCTCTTTATTTGCTTTACTCAATGCCTTTTCTGCTGATGAAATTCTATTCAGGGAATGTCGTTGCGCTTCAATTCCTGCATCACCACCATAAACAACGCCAATATGATTTTGCGACTTTACTCTTTCATAATTGGCCTGCTTGGATTGTACGTCCTTTTCCTGCAAACGTTTGTTCCTATATAATTCTTCCAATTCTTCCTGAGCCGCCTTCAATCGTATCTGCTTTTCAAGTTGTGTGAGATAGGATTTAATGGCTTCGGTGTTGTTGTTTATCAGCTTCCCTTCTTCATCAAGACTGGCATTGTATGAAGGAACGATAGCCTGCAAATCAGACAAGGCTTTCTTCTTCTGGTCCAGCGAGGAAGTTTCACTTTCCAATACGCTGGTTAACCGGTCGACCGTTGCTGCCTGCTTGGAAAATTCCTCATTAGCCTTTTTGTTCACCGAATTAAGTGTCTCCTGCGCTGCAGTGGCTTCATTGGTTCTCTTGGTAAACATGTAAACTGCTGTTCCTATCCCTACGAGTGTAGCCAATAGAGCAACATAGACATTGGATTTCGAAGCCAGATTGAAAGCCTGCTGTGCAGCTGTGGCCAGTCCTAATTCTTTTCTATACATTCCAATCAGGCGGATACTCTCTATGAATCCGACAGCCTTCTGTGCTACGGCCGCTGCTATTAGTGCAGCCTTGTAGGTCCCATAAGCTGCAATCAGCCCGCCCATAACAGACAAGACGTCATCAAGACTTTCTACCAAATCCTCGGCTGTACCGATACCGAATTCGAATACTTCCTTGTACTTGTTTCCGAACTCATTTAATTTTAGAAATAATTTTTCTTCAACTGCAGCTATCTGTTGTGGCCATGTTCCCGCTGAATTTGCAAGCATATTATTAAACTGACCGCCTTCAGATGTCATATTTTTGAAAGCCTGCTCAACTTCTTTAAAGCCTACCTTGCCTTCTGTCACCAATCCGGAAACTTCATCTTTGGTTACACCCAATACTTTGGCCAGTTGTTCATATATAGGAATACCTCGACCAGCAAATTGGCGGATATCTACCGTCATGGCACGGCCTTGTGTTCTTAATGTTCCATACAAATATATTAGCTGCCCTAATGGTATCTGTAGTCCAGATGCAACATCACCAAGCATAGACAATTCCTCAACAACATTATCAGCAGATGATCCATAAGCCAATAACTGTTTTGCACCAGTTGCAACCTCGTCGATACTGAATGGTGTTGTTACTGCAAATCGAGAAATATCGGCTAATAAAGCATCTGCCTTTGATTTGTCCTGAAGGATGGTTGAAAGGGCGACCTGTAGCTGCTGCATCTTTCCGGTTGCTTCAATCACATCGGAACCGAATTTCTTTATTGCCACCAGTCCACCGATTTCAGCAGCTGTACGCCTTAAAGAATCCGTCAGTGATTTTACTATCTCATCAGCGTTGTTCGTTCCACTGGCAAACTCCTTGTACTCTCTTGTAAGTTTCCTCACTTCGAGTCTGTTTCTGGCCTGCTGGTCCTGTAATTCTCCAAGGGAATATCTCTGCTCGTTCAAGGCTGCTTTAGCTGTGTTCAGTTCGGCTAATTTAGCTTTTGAATTAGGGGAATACTTACCCATCTTTGAATATTCATCAGACAATCGTCTGACATCATCCTGAGTATCACGGATAATCTTCTTCTGCTTGATGATTTCCTCGGTCAGCTCGTCGGAAGCCTTCGAGGTAGAATTGAGCTTCTTCTTGAGATCATTCT
>ULKX01009281.1_pt1 | contig 12483 bp, 6 predicted proteins | sample 1951271 | NCBI WGS metagenome assembly ULKX01 (sample SAMEA4835512, study PRJEB28245) | human gut metagenome | biome: gut microbiome; material: fecal sample | place: Denmark | collected 2008 | reverse complement strand
CCCCCCCACCCCCCGCCAGTCATACGAACACCTATGACTCCATTTTGAACTCTTGAAGCATCTACTAAGACATCTTGCTCATGACATGTTGCTTCATAGTCATAACGAATAGAAGCACCTGCTTCATTCATCAAATCGCCGAAGTTATCAATCTTGCCTTGCTTTAAGACTTCAACAGCTTTGAGCGTTCTCTCATTTTCGGATATAGCATGTTTTGCTCTTCTCCAACAAGTAGGATTTTTAATAGCAGTGCCTAATTGATAGAAATCTTCCAATTGTAAATCACAAAGATTTTCCAACTCAGGTTTGACTGTCTTTAAGTCTTTGAAAGCTTCTTCTGCTTGTGCACGACGTTCATTGTATTTAGAGTCAGCTAATGAGTGAGGCTTGTTTGTATTTGTGACTACTATTTTTGCACCGTTTAATTTGATAGGTGCATAGACGAATTCAAGTGAGCTAGTATCGAGGAAGATTGCACAATCTTTCTTTCCCATAGCTGATGCGAATTGATCCATTATTCCACAATTTACACCATTGAAATTGTTCTCGGAGTATTTGCCGATTTTAGCAAGATCAATATTGGTGATTGTTGTCCAATTGAACATATCTCTAAGGACATATCCCATCAATACTTCGAGTGAAGCAGATGAGGATAAACCTGAACCGGCAGGAATATCGCCACCGACAACAGCATCAAAACCATGGGTGGCTCTTAATTTTCTAGCTTTGTTGAATGCCCAAATAACGCCTTTAGGATAAGCAGTCCATCCTAAAGTTTTTACATATTGTTTGTCAGGATTCTCATGGGAGAAAATGTTTTCGAGCTTGTCTTCGTATTTTCTTTCAGGTTTGATGTTGATAGAAAAGAAACGGATGGTGCTGTCGGTTCTAGGCTTTACTATCATATATGTTCCTATTGTTAAGGCACAAGGGAAGACATGTCCACCTAGATAATCTACATGCTCGCCGATAAGGTTAACACGTCCAGGAGCAAAGTATATTTTTGCTCCTGTAGTGTCACCATAAAGTTCTTCAAACTTCTTAGTGATGGAATCTACAATTTCTTGATTCATAGATGTTTTTTACTCCTAATGTATGGGTTTGCAAGGATAATTATAGATTAAGAGGGTAAGAAAAAAACAAATCCAAGAAAGAAATCTAAATAATGCGAAATAATACCCAAAAGAACTAGAAAAAAGTTGATAAAAATAGCTAATATTTAGCGTATAAATTATATAAAGAATAGAAGGGGGGTGGATATGTTAAAACTGGTTAATATAAAGAAAGATTATATTGTTGATAAAGACTTAAAAACAACGGCTTTAAAGGGAATATCCTTATCTTTTGGAGAGAAGGGATTTGCTGCTATTTTAGGTCCTTCGGGTTGTGGAAAAACAACTTTGTTAAACATTATTTCTGGATTGGACAGATATACAAAGGGTGATTTGATAATCGATGGAAAGTCAACAAAACAATATAAAGATAGAGATTGGGATAATTATCGTAACAAAAAGATAGGAATAATATTTCAATCTTACAATTTGATTCCCCATCTTTCTATCTTGGAAAACACAGAGTTGGCTTTGACATTATCTGGAATCCCTGTGAAAGAGAAGAAAGAAAGAGCTTTGGAGGCTCTAAAACAAGTAGGACTAAAAAATCAAGCAAAGAAAAAGCCGAATCAATTATCTGGTGGTCAACAGCAACGTGTTGCAATAGCTAGAGCTATAGTTTCAAATCCGTCTATCATTTTAGCTGATGAACCTACTGGAGCTTTGGATTCTGAAACATCTACTCAAGTCATAGATATACTTCATGACATTTCCAAAGAACATTTGGTCATCATGGTCACTCATAATGAAGAATTGGCTTATAAATATGCAGATAGGATTATTAGGATGAATGATGGGTTAGTCGTTGATGATTCAGCTCCTTTTGATGAAGACAAAAAAGAAGAGGTAGTAAAGACTTCGGCTTTTAATAGTAAAGCTCCTAGACCATTAGCTGAAAGTGAAATTCAAGAAGCAAAAAGACAAGAGTATTATGATGAGGTAAACAAAGAAAAAGATAAGAAAGAGAATAATAAAGAAAAAAAGAAAGAAAAGAAGTCGAAGATGAGTTTCTTCACAGCTATGAAAATGTCTTTGAAGAACTTATTAACAAAGAAAGGAAGAACATTTGTGACAGCCTTGGCTTCATCGTTTGGAATAATTGGAGTCGGGTTAGTCTTAGCTATATCCGGAGGTTTTTCGGACTATGTCAATAGAACAGAGACCCAAACTTTGGCCCATTTTCCTATTTCAGTAGAAGGTTATGGACTTGCATCTGCTTCCGAAATGAAGTCGAAGCAGAATACATATGATCAATATGAGGAATATCCAAATTCAGATGATGTTAATATAGTTGAGCCTACTCAAACTATGCTTCATATGAATGACCTAACTTCTGATTATTATGAATCATTCTTGATGGGTGGAACAGATTCGTATGGTAGAAAATGGGCTGGACTCGATAAGAGCTTATATGCATCTATACAAAATAATTATTCTATTTCAGCGAATGTAATCGCTAAATCAAAAGATGATGATGGAAATGATAAATATACTTCTATCAATACATCTTCATCATCTGTAATTTCCTCTTTAACTTCTCCTTCATCTAGCTATTGGTCTGAGTTGCCGGGAGATGAACAATATATAGAGAGTTATTATGATTTATTACCTGGCGGAAGATTTCCACAAAGCAAAAATGAAGTCGTAATAACAGTCAATAAATATAATGGAATTTCTACAAACACATTAAAAGCATTAGGAATTAATCCTAATGAATTCAAGAATTCTGATGGAACTTATAAAACTATTAATACAGAGACTTTTAATGGTATGGAATTTAAATTAGTTCCTAATGATGTCTATTACACTGAAAATGAAATCGACGCTGATTCATCCACATTCTATGGGATAGGTCTTAGAGGTGCTGGTGAAGGTAATCAAGATAATCCATATTCATTTCCTAAATTATTAAAATTCTTATCTTCAATACAATCTAATGATACAAATGTTGATAATAATACGCTTGCTAAAGAACTTATAAACTTCTTCATTCCTGTTGAAAATGCTAAATTATCAACAAGCATGACTATAAAATTAACAGCTTTATTAGTTCAAGTTAGAGCTCAAGTAGATAATACACAAAAAGCAAAATTAATTGCGGATTTCATCTCTTCCAATAAAACTCAACTTGAAAAAGAATTGGGTGGTGAAATCAACTTAATTAATTATCAATTACCCACCTATTCAAAGCCAAAAACTAATGATCAGTTGAAGTCTTCCTTTGCTGATGATAAATCTCAAACCATTAAAATTGTTGGAATTCTTAGAAAGAAAGAATCTAAAACTATGGGAATTTTAGGAGATGGTGTTTATTATTTACCATCGCTAACCGAAGATGCTTTGATGGATGCGGGTAAATCTAATATTGCAAAGAAAAATGATAAAGATTATTTCTTTATCAACTTAGAAAGCTTAGCCGCTCAACTTGACAATATCGATCTCAATGATTTCATCAATGGAAATATATCTTCAATAAATTTTAAAGATACTTTCCAAGCATATAATATTCTTAGTCTAGATAACACCACTAAAGCTCCAGCCAAGTTTAACAATATTAGTAATTATTCTAATTCTAGAAAGTCTATAGGAACTGATACTAATGTTGGAAGTATAACTATTTATCCTGTTGATTTTAAAACGAAAGAGCAGTTATTAGCCTACTTAGATTTATATAACACTACTAAGAAAGCCGATGGTACTGAATTGAAATCGTCAGAGAAGATAATTTATACAGATGTATCTGCATTAGTTTCCGAATCACTAAGTACTTTGGTCAATGTGATCTCTATCGTTCTTATTTGCTTTGCTTCTATATCATTAGTTGTTTCTTCAGTGATGATAGGAATTATTATTTATGTATCCGTTCTTGAAAGAACTAAAGAAATAGGAATATTGAGATCCGTAGGTGCTAGAAAGAAAGATGTCGGAAGATTGTTTAAGATGGAATCTTTAGCCATAGGATTCATTGCTGGTGTTCTTGGAGTGGCCTTAACGTATCTCATATCTATTCCTATTAATATAGGCATTAATTTAGCATTCCCGGGATACGCAATAGGCAATATTGCTGCTTTGAATCCTCTATATGCCTTGTTACTGATAGTTGTTTCATCATTGTTGACTTATGTAGCTGGTCTTTCACCCTCGAAAAGCGCAGCGAAGAGAAATCCTGTCAAGTGTCTTAGAACGGAATAAAAGTGCATTTGAATATGTATTAAACAATATGATTATGCCTTCAATGGTGCATATTTCACAGTGGCAGCTTCCTTGTTAGTTCTAATTCCATTCGGATGGTTGATGATTAAAAGATTTGTTTTAAACAGAGACTAATAAGAAAGAAAAACTTGATGAAATTGAGGGTGGTTAATCACCACTCTTTTTTATTTGCTTTTACTATGGATTCCAATTTGTTAAGGGATAATGATATTGTTTTATGTGAATTTCTTTGTTATTGACTTTTAGTATAGCACTTACATAAAATACGTATAGGAGGCTTGATTTGAATTAACTGACTTAATCTAAAGCCTTAAGATTTAATCAAATTTTAATTATTATGAAAATTGCAGTAGTGGAGAACGAAGAAAAAGATATTCAAGTATATAAAGAATATATCTCTAAATATCAAGAATCTACAAAAGAAAGAATAGAGGCTGTATTCTTTCAAAATGGAATTGACGCTATCACCGATTATCCCAAAGAACTAGACGCAATCTTTATGGATATTGATATGCCTATGATCGACGGGCTGGAAACTAGTAAGAAAATCAGAGAAAAGGATTCCGATGTAATAATTATTTTTGTTACTAATCTATCTCAATTTGCTATTCAAGGATATAAAGTACAAGCACTAGACTTTTTATTAAAGCCAATTGAATATATGGATTTTAAGTTTGAAATAGACAAAATTAAAAGAAACACTAATAGAAAAGGAAATGATTTTATTTGGGTTTCTACTAAGGGAACTACTATTAGACTTTCATTCAAAAATATTATTAGTATTGAAATATTCCATCACGATTTAATAATTAAGACCAATTTAAAAGATAATCCTGAATTCAAATTTAGAGGATCTCTTCAAGCGATAAGTGAAAAGCTTGATAATTCTATGTTTGCTAGAATTAACAATTATTCAATTGTTAATCTTTCTTATGTCAAAGAGATTAGAAAAGAAGATGTGATTCTTCAAGATGGAACATCAGTGTTGTTCTCTAGAAATAGAAAGAAAGACTTTATAGATGCATTCACGTCTTTTATGAATGGAGATATAGCTATAAATGATAGGTAAGATATTATTTGCTCATTTTTATAATCTTTATCTTGAGTTTTTGATTGCTCAGTTTATTTTCATGTTCAATGGTCAAAGAAGAAAGTATTATTGGTGGAGATTATTAATTGCTGCTGTTGCTGGATGTGGTTTTTATTTTTTACCGACATTGAATTTCTTGGATTTCAACTGGTCTTATTCTGTTGTGTTTTTATCCATCTTGATAGTTGGATTCTTCCTATATAAGAAACCTTCTATGATATTTGTTTGCACGATAACAGGATATGCCTTGCAGCATTTGACATGGAACACTATGGAGCTGTTTTTTGAATTAGCATATCCGAACGAAGATGTTCTATCACGTGCTGGTGCAATAGCGTATTATTTATCCTTCTTCTTTGTTTTCTATTTCATCACTTTCTTAATTATTTGGAAGAGAAAGGTGTTTATTGATTTCGATATAATCAGTCCTTCTACGATGATAGCTACACTAGTAGTATTGGTTGTATCTTTGATCTTAAGTGAAAAAGTAAAGAATTGGGATTATATCCTTAGAATTTATAGTATTGTATCTTCATTATTAGCTATTTTAGTCGTATCCGGAGCATTTAAGCTTAGCGATAATCAAAAGAAACAGATAGAATTAGAGCAAAATAATAGAATGCTTCAAAGCATGATTGAAGAGAAAGCTAATCAGCAAAAACTAGCTAAAGAAACAATAGATATCATAAATATGAAAGCTCATGATATGAAGAATCAAATATCAGTTTTGAAGAATCTCAATCAAGCTGAGCAAAGTTCATATATTGATGAAATGTCTAAATCTATAGATATTTATAACGATATAGCAAAGACAGGAAATGATGTTCTAGATATAGTTTTGACTCAAAAAAGCCTTCTTTGTACCTCGAAGCATATAAAATTCACATATATTTGTGATGGGGTTCCGTTTCAAAAGATGGATCCTATGGATGCTACAGCCTTATTTGCTAACTTATTAGATAATGCAGTTGAAGCAGTGGGAAAAGAAGATGAGGAAAATAGAATAATTAAATTAAATGCAAATATAAAAGGCAATTTCATATGTATACATATGGAAAATTATTGTAGCAAGGATATTAAGTTTGTTAATGGTGTTCCTCAAACTGATAAAGAAGATAAGTCAAAACATGGCTTTGGAACTAAGTCGATCATGTATATTGCACAGAAATACAATGGTAATGTCACCTTCTCCTATAAGGAAAATATATTCTTAGTTAATATCTTAATGCCTGTGTAAGCGTGTACAAGTTAAGTCAAATTAGAATACAAGTTAAGTCATTTGAGCCATCAAAGGCTCATTTTTATTTTAATGTGTAAGTGCTTCCGATAAATCCTATCTTTACCGGCCATTTGGATTAGATTTATCGAAGCTTTGAATCAAATTCATTAAATTCATTAATATTTGGATTTATCGATAACCAAATAAATTAGTAAATGACTTAATGAATTAAAACTTACAATTTAAAGAGGTATTAAAAGTATGTCAAAGAAATCACTATTTCGTGGTTTGACTATCGTGTCAACATTCTTACTCTCAGCTTCTATTGTCTCTGCAAACGTTATGGAGTTCTACCGTGATGGAATGGACCAGACTTTCAAAACGGTCAGCTCTAAGATTGTCACTGAGGAATCTGAGAATGCTGAAGATGCTTGGAATTACGATTCACAATTCAAAAGTGCAAAAGACGCTTTTGAAGGATACAAAGAATTTGGACTTCGTTCATCTGAAGAAACAGCTGTATTATTGAAGAACAAGGACAAGGCATTGCCTTTGACCGAATCTACCCCCAAGGTCACAATGCTTGGACTTAGAAGTTATGCAGCTGTTTATGGCAACAGTGGTGGTTCTACCCCAGATAAAGCTAGTATTGATAGCGGAAATACGATTACCGAAGCCTTTCAAAAATCAGGATTTGAATTAAATCCAAAGACATTAGCAGCTTACAAGAAGTATTGCGAAAACTTAACATGGGGTGGTAGTGGATTCGGTGCTATTCCTCCTGAGTACAAAGAAATAACCACTACCACAAATATCCCTGAGTTATCTCCAACAGAACTTCGTGGATTGGCATCTGATTATGATGAAGATTATGCTTCTTATGGAGATGCAGCTATCGTCGTTGTCGGTAGACCTGCAGGTGAAAGCAAGAATTATAATGATGGTGCTGAAGGAATGGATGATGGACTTCATACAACAACTGGCAACATCATGGGCCTTTCTGATGATGAGATGGCCATTATCAACGAAGCTAAAAAAGGTAAGGCTGATGGAAAGTTCAAGAAAGTTATCGTTCTTATCAATGCAACCAATGTAATGGAGTTCAAGAATCTTTCCAATGATGATTCTATCGATGCAATCATGTGGGTTGGACATCCTGGAGTATATGGATTCTATAGTGTTGCCAAGATGCTTAAGGGTGAAGTTAATCCTAGTGCTTATTTAGGCGATATATATCCTACCAATAATTCCGATAGTCCATCCATGCAGAATTTTGGAAACATTCCTTGGGCTGATCCTGACGACTTCACTTCTGCTGATAACGTCAATTCATATTTGGTTGAAGCTGAAGGAATTTATACTGGATATAGATACTATGAGACTCGTTATGCGGATATAGTTGCTGGAGTTAGTAACGCTGCAACCGCTAAGGCTGGAACTTATGTCAATTCTGATGGAACATTAGCAACAGCTGATGGTACTTGGAAGTATGCTGATGAAGTTAACTATCCTTTCGGATATGGATTGTCTTACACTACATTTAAGACCACTTTGGATGACCTCCAAATCATGGGTAATAAGAAGAGTGGAACAGCTAAAGTCACTGTAGAAAATACTGGTGATGTAGCCGGAAAGAAAGCTATTCAACTTTATGCTTCAGTTCCTTATACAACCTATGATAAGACCAACAATGTCGAAAAGAGTGCAATTCAATTAGTTAACTTTGAGAAGACTAAATTATTACAACCTGGTGAGAAACAAACCATCACTGTCGATATTGATATGGCGAATCTCACTTCTTATGACTACACCAACGCCAAGACATTAATTCTTGACGATGGAGATTATTATTTCACTGTAGGTGATGATTCTCATGAGGCTTTGAACAATGTCTTAGCCGCCAAGGGATTCACTGTTACTAGCGGAATGACTTCTGTCGGTGATACATCCAACGTCAAGACTTGGACCAATGATGCATTTGATAAGGATACATTCTCTGTTTCTGACAACGGAACAGCTATAACTAACAAGTTGTCTGATGGTGACTATTCCATGGATTTGAATTCATTCATGCCTAATACTGTCACTTACTTGTCTCGCTCAGACTGGAATGGCACTTATCCCAAGACTTACTCTGGACTTGTACCTACCGATAGAATGAAGACTTTGTTGAAGAACGATTTCATCGCCTTGAGTACAAATGATGATGTCTCCGATATCATTTGGGGTGATACTACTTCTAAGTTGACACTCAACGATATGAAAGGTGCTTCTTATGATGATCCTCGTTGGGATGAATTGCTCAACAAATTAACTATTGATGACTTCCTCGACTTTGCATCTAACGCCTTCCACAACATTCAAAAGATCGATTCAGTTGGATATGTCGGACATAAAGCTGATGACGGTCCTGGCGGATCAGATTCTTACTCATTCAATAAAGGTATGTATCGTGGACAAGCTTGGGCTGATGCTGCGACCTCTGAATATGGAACTCTCGGAACTAGAGTCACTCCTTCTCAAGAGAACTTAGCTTATTCCTGGAATAAGGAACTTTGCTTCGAAGATGGTGAGTTGATCATCGGTGAAACTTCACTTATCTTCAATCTTCCTATCATGATTGGTCCTGCTATGAACATTCATCGTAACGGATACAACGGAAGAGGTGGAGAATACTTATCAGAAGATCCTATTCTTTCTGGATACATTGGAAGCAATATGGTCCAAGGTGCTCAATCTAAAGGCTGCTTGGTCAACATTAAGCATGCTGCATTCAATGATCAAGAAATCAATCGTAGTGGTGTCTGTGCTTTCATGAATGAGCAAAAAGCTCGTGAATTAGAGCTTAGAAACTTGCAACAAGCTTTTGAAGGAAAAGGGAAATCAGCTTCCTTCAAGAATGACGAGTCTAAGAAAAATACATTTACTACCGGTGCTTTGGGAGTCATGACTTCTTACAATAGAATCGGTTCAGTAGCTTCTAGTGCAAACAAAGCCGTCATGGTCGATATTATGCGTAATGAGTGGGGATTCAAAGGATACAATGTCACTGACTTCACCGGTGTATCACCTAAGGCTGCTCCTAAGGAATCTATCCTTGCTGGAACCTGTGCTTTCTGTGGATTCGGTAAACCTTCATTAGATTACTGGAGTGCTGAGACTTTAGGAAAAGATCGTAATATGGCTTTGGCTATCAAGCAAAATGCTCATTACATCTTGTATGCATTAGCTAACTCTAATGCTATGAATGGTGTCAACTCCACATCCAAACGTGTTGAGTTGATCACTCCTTGGAGAGCAACTTATATTTCATTGATCTCAATCTTCGGTGTTCTCACATTGGCTTCCTTAGTTTCTTATGGTGTCTTCTTGGGATTAGATATATCTCATTCTAAGAAAAAGGAGGAGAAATAATTATGTCAGTCTTCTTCAAAAAACAAACAGTAGCAAGTTATAGTTTGCTAGCTAGCTTCGTTCTTGGATTGGTCGGATTCATTATCTACTTAGTGAATTCCACAACTGGATTCTTAGCCGGACAACCAGTCGATGCTTTGTTGATAGCCTTGACTATAGTTGCATTACTTCTCATTGCTCTTGAATTTACTTTACATGATAAATTGGAGATGTTCAACGGAGTTATCAATGATGTTATATTGATTGCTATCGGTGTTCTCTTCGCTGTGTCTTGCTGTCTATTCATCAATGACAGAGTCTCATTAGCTGCTGATGTTTACTTCATTCCTGTCAACTACCCTGCAGCTGAAGAGAGTGCATTGAACGTTGGAATAGTCGGTGTAGTATTCTATGCTTTAGCTATGATTGCTAGTGCTGTTGCTGCATTTGTTCCTATGTTCTATAGCAAAAAGGTAGAAGCTTAATAAAGTTGTTAAATAAGAAAAGAACTGCTTAAATGCAGTTCTTTTTTTGCTATTAAATTGCTGTTAACTATTAATTTATATATATTATAAAAAAATTAAATTTTAAATTAGCTTAGTCTTGCTCTTCTATTGGATTAAATTTCTTTATGAATCTTTTTAATAAAAAGGTGCAAAAATAAGGAAAGGAATATATCTTCTTTTCGTGTCCTATATTATTTGCTGATAGTTTAATTCCAAATCTTATATCAGGGTAATTAGCTGAATCAATCAATGTTCTTAGGGATTTAGATCTTCCCTCTTTTGATTTTACTTCTAAAGGTACTAGGCTTTTAGCGGTTCTTATAAAGAAGTCTTCTTCTAATGTACTATCTTGCCTTTTGTAGTAATAAAGGCTGTATCCTTCTTTATTTAATGCATCAGCCACCATATTTTCATATATTGCACCCTTATAAACTCCCAAATTCTTATTTGCTCTTAGATCCTCTTGAGCTTCTTCATCTAAAAGAGAAATTAATAATCCCGTATCTGAGAAATATAATTTATATTTGTCTATGTCTATATTTCCTGAAAGTGGTAGATCCACTGAATTTAGGCAGTAACAAATATTTATAATTCCAGCGTCATTAAGCCATTCTGCACATCCCCTATAGTCTTTGAATCTAGCACCATGCTCTATTCTTGATATTTGAAATTTCTTGTTTTCCTTAGCTAATTGTGAGGGTATGCTATTAAATGTATTCATAATTCTTGTTTGATCTAAACCTGTCGCATATTTTCTAATATCTTCTTTATAGTCCTGGATTATTTGATGTTGAGTAAATAAAGAATTTTCAAATGATTTATTTTTTATATATTGCTTTAAAACAGCAGGCATTCCTCCTAATATAGAAAATGTCATAAATAAATTCTTAAAGGTTAACATCTCGGCTTCTGAAAAAGGCTCTTGAAGAATCATTTTATTTAAGATTCTATCAATCATAGAACTATCATAACCAGAAGCCCAAAGAAATTCTTCGAAATCCAATGAATTCATTTGATAGTCTATTTTATATCCAACACTATTGCTTTGTATTTTTTTATAATTTGTGCCTAGCATTGAACCACTGCAAATGACATCGAATTTATTGTCTAATTTAAAAAACTTTAAAGTGGTTGCTATGTCTGGAAATTCAGTAATTTCATCAAAGAATAATAATGTGTCATGTGGAATAAACTTCTTTGATGGATCTATAATTGAGATTTCTTCAATCACATCTTTTACACTATAGCCTTTACTTAATATTGCTTTATATTTTGGCTCTTCGGCAAAATTGATATTGATAATACTTTTGTATTTTGCTTCCTTAGCAAAATGAAGAATAGACTCAGTTTTTCCTATTTGACGAGCTCCTTTAATTATTAATGGAAGTTTATCTTTGCTTTCTTTCCAATTTAGTAGAAAACTATCTATTTTTCTCTTTAAATAAATTTCACTCATTAATCCAAGCCTCTATACAAGTATAACAAAATTAAATTGAATTTACACTTTTATGAGCGAATTTTATGCATATTTTACACTTTTATGAGCGAACTTTAGAAGAAATTTACACTTTTATGAGCGAACTTAATGCATATTTTACACTTTTATGAGTGAACATTCTCTTATTTCATCAAATCATATAAAGTGTTTACTTTAGAAATCCATGCCGAGTTTTCGTTTTCTTTATCTCTATTGGCAATATGGATAGATTGTCATTGCCCTCGATCAGATAACACTTTTCCATAACTTTTTATTGTTAAAAAATACACTTTTCCAATGTCAGAATATAAGAAAATGTGAAGACTGCCCATCAAAATTTACAAGATTTTGTGATAAATAGGCATCTAAAACCACAAGATTTTGTGATGAATTATTTTTTCTTTCTTTAGATTATCGCTTCGATATTATAGTCTCTGTGAATTTTTCTCTTTTATCAATTCTTAAAAAATTCC
>ULKX01009820.1_pt1 | contig 12734 bp, 8 predicted proteins | sample 1951271 | NCBI WGS metagenome assembly ULKX01 (sample SAMEA4835512, study PRJEB28245) | human gut metagenome | biome: gut microbiome; material: fecal sample | place: Denmark | collected 2008 | reverse complement strand
GGCGTGTGGCGATGATTTCGAGCAACAAGACATTTATTTCTTGGATTCTGAAAGTGAAGAGCAATATCGATAACGGAAGCTTCCGAGGTATCCAACTTGCTGCAGCTGAAGCTATGCTCAACAATACTGATGAGTGGCATCGTGAGAATAATATTGCTAATTATCGCCGTCGCCGTGATATTGCAGAAGAAATCATGAGGGTGCTCGATTGCAAGTTCGATCCTAATCAGGTGGGAATGTTCCTCTGGGGTAAGATACCCGAGAAGTACACAGAGGTAGAAGATCTCACTGAGAAGATTCTCCATGAGGCTCGTGTGTTTATCACACCAGGATTTATCTTCGGAAGTAATGGCAAGCGATATATCCGTATCAGCCTCTGTGCCAAGGATGAGAAAATGAAGGAGGCATTGGAAAGAATAAAAAAAGTATTTGAATCATAAGAACATAAAAATATACGACTATGGAATTAGAATTAGAACCATTGAATTTTCCTAGTGACCAGGAACGCCCTTGTATCATTGCTGGTCCATGCTCTGCAGAGACAGAAGAGCAAGTGATGACTACCGCAAAACAGTTGGCAGCTAAGGGTTGCCACATGTTCCGCGCAGGTGTTTGGAAGCCACGTACCAAACCAGGAGGTTTCGAGGGAAATGGCGAGGTTGCTTTACCTTGGATGAAGCAGGTAAAGGAAGAGACTGGTATGCTCACTGCTACCGAGGTGGCTACTCCTGAGCATGTAGAGCTCGCCTTGAAATATGGAATCGATATTCTCTGGGTAGGTGCACGTACATCTGCCAACCCATTTGCCATGCAGGCTCTTGCTGATAGCTTGAAGGGCGTGGATGTACCGGTATTGGTAAAGAATCCTGTTAATCCAGACCTCGAACTTTGGATTGGTGCTCTCCAGCGTATTAATCAGGCTGGTATCAAGAAGCTTGGTGCTATCCACCGTGGTTTCTCAAGTTTCGATAAGAAAATCTATCGCAATCTTCCAATGTGGCAGATTCCTATTGAATTGCACCGTCGCCTGCCTCAGTTGCCTATCATCTGTGATCCTAGCCATATCGGTGGTCGTCGCGATTTGATAGCTCCTCTTTGCCAGCAGGCTATGGACTTAGGTTTTGATGGTCTTATCGTAGAGAGCCATTGCAGTCCTGATGATGCCTGGAGCGATGCTAAGCAGCAGGTTACTCCAGAAATTCTGGATTACATTCTGAGTCTTCTCGTAGTACGTGATGAGCATTATTCAACAGAAGGTCTGCATCAGTTGCGTGGTCAGATTGATGAACTCGACAATCAGCTGATGGATCTCTTGGCTAAGCGTATGCGTGTATGCCGTGAGATTGGTACTTACAAGAAGGAGCATAATATGACTATCGTTCAGACCAACCGTTATAACGAGATTCTTGACAAGCGTGGTGCTCAGGCTTCGCTCTGTGGCATGAGCCCTGAGTTTGCTGCTCAGATTTTTGAGCACATTCACGAAGAGAGTGTTCGTCAGCAGTTGGAAATTTTGAATCAGAAGTAAATTAAGTGAAGAGTGAACTTCGTTCTTCACTCTTCGTTCTTCACTTAAATATTATGAGAATATTAATCATGGGAGCAGGAAAGATGGGAAGTTTCTTCATCGACCTGCTCAGCTTCGACCACGAGGTGGCTGTTTTTGAAAAGGATGCCAAGCGTCTGCGTTTCACCTATAACTGCTACCGCTTTACTAAAATGGAGGAGATAGAGATGTTCCGTCCCGAGCTTGTCATCAATGCCGTGACGGTAAAATACACTCTTTCAGCCTTCGAGGAGTTGTTGCCACATCTCTCTCACGACTGTATCATTTCGGATATTGCATCTGTAAAGACTGGCTTGCAGGAATTCTATGAAAAGAGTGGCTTCCGATTTGTGAGTACGCACCCGATGTTTGGTCCTACTTTCGCTAATTTGAACCAGCTTTCTGAAGAGAATGCCGTTATTATCAAAGAGGGTGACTATATGGGTAAAATCTTCTTTAAGGATCTGTATCAGAAGTTGGGATTGAGTCTTCATGAATATACTTTTGATGAGCATGACCAGACGGTGGCTTATTCGTTGAGTATTCCTTTTGTAAGTACTTTCGCATTTGCTGCGGTTATGAAACATCAGGATGCACCTGGTACAACCTTCAAGCGTCACATGCAGATTGCCAAGGGGGTATTGAACGAGGATGATTATCTGTTGCAGGAGATACTCTTCAACCCTTATACAAGTGGTCAGGTAGCGCAGATTCGCGAAGAGCTTGCCGAATTGATTGATATCATCGATCATAAGGATGCCAAACGCATGAAGGTATTCCTCACAAAGATTAGAAATCATGTGAAGGAAGATATAGAAATCAAGAAAACATAATTATTAATAATTTAAACTTATGTAGGGAGTCTTGTATGGGAATATAAGACTCTCTGTTTTTCAAGAAAGATTGTAAAACATAAAAGAAGAGTAGTAATGGACGAACAGACAAGTCAGAAAGGAATAGATATGAATGAGCAGCAAGCTCAGGTTGATACCTCTGCCGCTTTTCAGGTTGTAAACGAGGGCTTCTCTACCCGTGAGGCAATAGAGGAAGCCAAACGTTGCCTTCACTGCAAGATTCCGCAGTGTAAGAAGGGATGTCCTATTGAAAACGACATTCCTGACTTTGTGCATGAACTCTCTATGGGTAACATGGGTGCTGCAATGAGTATCCTCAATGCAAAAACAAATCTGCCTGCTATCTGCGGACGTGTATGCCCTCATGAGAAGCAGTGCCAAGGTCATTGTGTGCTGGGAAAGAAGGGTAAGCCTGTACAGATAGGAAAACTGGAACAGTTTGTTGCCGATTTTGATACGAAGATGAAGCTTTCCCGTGAACGCTTGCCGCAGAAGACCCGTGGCCGCATTGCTGTCATCGGTTCTGGTCCTGCAGGTTTGACTGTTGCGGGAGATTTGGCTCGTCAGGGCTTTAATGTCACTATTTTTGAGGGACAGGCAGAGCCAGGAGGAGTCTTGATGTATGGTATTCCTGAGTATCGTTTGCCTAAGAGCGTTGTACGTGATGAGATCAGTAAGATAGAGGCACTCGGTGTGCAGTTTATCACTAACTGTATGGTAGGTGAGAACAATGTTACAATCGACAGTCTTTTCCGCGCAGGCTATGATGCCATCTTTATGGGTACAGGTACCAGTGTACCTCAAAATATGGATTCCACTCCAGGTTCAAACCTTCACGGTGTCAGCCAGAGTACATATTTCCTGCACAATGTAAATGCCTATAACGAAGGAGCTTTGACTCGTGATATGGTGCCTTTGCGTGATGGAGAGAGGGTTGGTGTGATTGGTGGTGGTAATGTGGCTATGGATGCTGCTCGTACTGCCATTCGTCTCGGTGCTGATGTAACCGTGCTTTATCGTAAGACGCAGGAAGAGATGCCTGCCATCAAGAGTGAGTATGAGGAAGCGCTCAAGGAAGGGGTGAAATTTGAGTGGAAGACCACCGTTGAAGCTTTCCTCAAAGGTAAAAATGGCCGTCTTGGAAGTTGTGTATTGAATACTCCTGAGGGCGAAAGAGTTGAAAAGTTCGATCGTATTTATCTGGCCATTGGTTCGAGACCTGCCAACCGTATTGTGTCTACTACCGAGGGTATAGAGGTAGATGAGAAGGGATACGTAAAGGTGGTGGAGCGTCCTTTCGGTATGACAACCCGTCGCGGTGTTTTTGCCGGAGGTGATGTGGTCCACCGTCCTCAGACTGTTGTCTTGGCAATGAAAGCAGCCAAGGAAGTGGCACAGGGTATCGCTCAGTATGTGGATGCCATCAAGTTGCTTGAAGAGGCTAAGCGTATTGAGAAGCAGGGTATTGCAGAATAAATCTCTTATTTGCAGACTGGCGACTCTGGTATATTTTATAGGGGCACCTTTGTTTCTTTGATAGAGACTGAGATGTCCCTATATTTTTTATAGTTCTCATCAATTTGCTAGCATTACTTCCCTCCCCGTTGGGATAGGAATATCATTCTCTTTGAATGACGCTGCAAAGATACGAAATCTGAAAACGCTACTTCATACTTTCTCATACTTTCTCACACTTAGATTATGGTTCACCGAGAAAAAAGAGCAGGACGCTTCCTGTTTGGTATTACTTCTTATCTCCATGCTGCTTTTGAAGTATAAGTATCATACTTATGGGGTGAAAGTGACATACTTATGGGGTGAAAGTATCATACTTAGTCCTCGACAGTAACCGCAGGGCATTTTTTGCAAATCTGAACTCTGAATGCTGAATACTGAAAAAAACTGCGTTAAATATGTGTTAAATATATAGTGTAACTATTTATATATCATTTCTTTATATTCTTTCTTGATCGCGCTGTATATCAAAGATGTAAAACCGATAAGTTCAGCTTCAGATGTTCAGAAATCTGTTACGAAAATAAAAAAAAGGGGATTTACCCTTTAAATGAACTTAAACTTCTTAAGGAAATCTAAGGAGTATCAGATTTTATCATTACTTTTGTATTTAAAAGAACAAAATAAAGCAAAGATATTTGCTACGAACAAGGAAAAGATAAAAACTGAGGAAATAAACATGAAACGAATTATATTGATTTTTGTAGTATTACTTGCTATGATAGGGCAGGTTGCCTATGCGCAGAAGACATGTGTCATCGCATCGGCAGAAGATCATGTGCCTATCCGTGAAGCACTTATCCATACCAACAATAATCATTGGGCAAGAACCGATTATCGGGGATATTGGACGATGCGTTACCAGTTTGACTCTGCAACAGTATCGAAACCTGGTTATGTGAAGGCAACTATTCGATACAAGGAATTGCCTGATACAGTGTTTCTCTTACCGGAAGCCAAGCAGTTGGGTGAGGTAACCGTTTGGGGCAAGAACCAGGAAAACGTCGGCAAGGTGAAGAGCCAGGCCTGCCAGGAAGCTGTGGAGGCAGGCAGAAATGCCGCACTGGGACATACCCGTCTGGTAGGCTTCGACCTGGGCAACATGATGGACAGTCAGGGGCGTCGCGACCAGAAACATCTGAAGGAGGCCAGGAAGGTGTTCTCGAAGATGGAAAACAAGGATCCGCTCATCAATGCCTACGAAAAAGCTACGGGAAAGAAGTATGAACTGAATAATCCTATCAATCTGAGCGCTAACAAGAAAGAAACTTTGGAAAAGCAGAATGAGACCAAGCAGGAATCATCAGAGAAAATGCTTCCAAATGTTCAAAATGATGCAAAAGAGCAAGAAAATGAAAAATAATTGAGATTGAGTTGGCTTTCTCGGAAAAAGTTCGTAACTTTGTGCCCGAAATAAAAAAGTACAATTAAGAACATGTTTGAAAATTTAAGTGATAGATTAGAACGTTCCTTCAAAATCTTGAAGGGTGAAGGTAAGATTACCGAAATCAATGTAGCTGAGACTATGAAGGATGTGCGCCGTGCACTCCTCGATGCCGATGTCAACTATAAAGTGGCAAAGGAATTTACCAACAAGGTGAAGGAAAAGGCGCTCGGTATGAATGTGTTGACAGCAGTGAAGCCTGGTCAGTTGATGGTGAAGCTGGTTCATGATGAACTTGCAGAACTCATGGGTGGAGAAGAGGCTCCATTGAAGCTCGAAGGTCATCCTGCCATCATCCTTATGAGCGGTCTTCAGGGTTCTGGTAAAACTACATTCAGCGGCAAGCTTGCCAATATGCTCAAGACAAAGAAAGGTAAGAAGCCATTGCTCGTTGCCTGCGACGTTTACCGTCCTGCTGCTATCCAGCAGCTCCATGTTGTGGGTGAACAGGTTGGTGTTCCTGTATATAGTGAGCCTGATAATAAGGATGTATGTATTATTGCCGACCATGCTATCCAGCAGGCAAAGACCAATGGCAATGACGTGGTTATCGTCGATACTGCCGGTCGTCTTGCCATCGATGAGCAGATGATGAATGAGATCAGTAATCTCAAGAATCATCTTCATCCTGATGAAACTCTCTTTGTTGTTGACTCTATGACGGGTCAGGATGCTGTCAATACAGCCAAGGAGTTTAATGACCGTCTTGATTTCAATGGTGTTGTATTGACCAAGCTTGATGGTGATACCCGTGGTGGTGCTGCCCTCAGTATCCGTACCGTAGTTACCAAGCCTATCAAGTTTATCGGTACCGGTGAGAAGATGGAGGCTATTGATGTGTTCCATCCTGCTCGTATGGCAGACCGTATTCTCGGAATGGGTGACGTTGTATCTCTCGTAGAGCGTGCGCAGGAGCAGTTCGACTTGGAAGAGGCAAAGAAGTTGGAGAAGAAGATTCGCAAGAATCAGTTTGATTTCAATGACTTCTATGCTCAGATTCAGCAAATCAAGAAGATGGGTAATATCAAGGATTTGGCCAGCCATGATTCCTGGAGTGGGCAAGGCTATCCGCGATGTTGATATCCCTGAGGATGCATTCAAGGGCATCGAGGCTATCATTCAGAGTATGACTCCTAAGGAGCGTACCAATCCAGCTATCCTCAATACCTCTCGTCGTCAGCGTATTGCAAAGGGTTCGGGTACTAATATCCAGGAAGTGAACAAGCTTATCAAGCAGTTCGATCAGACTCGCAAGATGATGCAGATGATGACAGGTAACAAGATGGCTCAGATGATGAGCCGTATGAAGTGTATGCCAGGTATGCCTAAGATGCCGGGAATGTAAGAGTAAGTACAATCATAATAATAATTTCAAATGCAGCTAATAGACGGAAAGGCGACAGCAGCCGCCATTAAAGAACAGATAGCCCAGGAGGTAGCCCAGATTGTGGCTAACGGAGGAAAGCAGCCACATCTGGCTGCAATTCTTGTGGGCCATGACGGAGGTAGCGAGACCTATGTGAAGAACAAGGTCTTGGCGTGTGAAAAATGTGGATTTAAGTCGACCCTTATCCGCTATGAAGAAGATGTTACCGAGGAAGAGTTGCTGGCTTGTGTGGATAAACTGAATCATGATGATGACGTTGATGGCTTCATCGTGCAGTTGCCTCTGCCTAAGCACATTGATGAGCAGAAGGTTACGATGGCTATAGATTACCGCAAGGATGTGGATGGCTTCCATCCGGTCAATGTGGGAAGAATGGCTATTGGTTTGCCTTGTTTTATCTCGGCTACTCCACTTGGCATTCTCACTTTGCTGCAGCATTATCAGATAGAAACAAGTGGCAAGAAGTGTGTCATCCTAGGCAGAAGCAACATCGTGGGCAAACCAATGGCTCAGTTGATGATGCAGAAGCAATATGGTGATTCTACAGTTACTGTATGTCACTCTCATTCAGCTCATTTGAAAGAGGAGTGCCTTGAGGCTGACATCATTATTGCTGCTATTGGCAGACCGGATTTTGTTACGGCAGATATGGTCAAGCCAGGAGCCGTTGTGATAGATGTGGGTACAACTCGTGTGCCTGATGCTACACGTAAGAGTGGTTTTCGCTTGAATGGCGATGTGAAATTTGATGAGGTGGCTGAGAAATGTTCGTTCATTACTCCTGTGCCGGGAGGTGTAGGACCGATGACGATTTGTTCTTTGATGAAGAATACGCTCGCTGCCGGTAAGAAGGAATATTACAAATAAAGTATTGATAAAATACCGGATTGGTAAATATCTCGATTTTATGAGGCAGGGCGCAGGAATGCATCCTGCCTTTTTTGTATGCAAAAATAATTAATAACGAAATATGAAGAAAAAAAAGTATTTGTTTTTTTCTGCGGCTTTGCTTGCCTTGACTCAATCTGTTGCGCAGAATCCTGTCAATGATAATCCTGCTTATTCTATAGTAGGCAAGGACTCAACATGTCAAGTTTTCATATATTCACCTGCCGAGAATCAGGGACTGCATCTTGCTTATTTCACTGATGATGAGCGCTGGATAGATGTAGGACAGTTGTGTGCCAGCGATTTTGGTCCATGGGGCAGCGAGAAGAAAATGTATCGTCCTTTTGTGATGAAGGCAAATGATGGTACCTGGCGTGCACTTTGGAGTGTCAATAGCCGTTCGCCTCAATTTGCTGTGGCATATTCGGAAGATCTGGTTACTTGGCGTCCACAGGATTATCCTATCATGAAAGAGAAGGGTATCACGGATGTAGCTGCTTATCAAATGGATGATGGTACTTTTGATATCTATCTGAAGACTGCCAAGGGGAAGAGATATGTTCATGCCGATAAGAATTTCCGTACTTTTGAGGAGGATTCGCTCGAAGCTACTGCTGATGATATTCTCTGGCAGCGGGATACTGCAACCATCAATGGAAAACGATATGAAGGCAACGACTTTGATATTCCTGCAGTTCATCTTGATTATATCCGTTCCTGGCATAAGGCTCTCGCTGAAGAGAATCGGGAGAACAGCCGGAAGTTGCCCCACAATGAAGCTGAGCTTCAGGCATATCTGAAGGAAAAGGGTACTGAGTTGGGAAGTGGTAGTGAAGTGACCGCTCAGCTTCATGTCAAGCCACAGAAGTCGTATTGCATCTCTGATAAACTGATAGGTATCTTCTTTGAAGACATCAGTAGGGCTGCCGATGGTGGTCTATGTGCTGAGCTGCTGCAGAATGGTGATTTCGAATATAATGGTGAGAAAAAAGGGTGGAATGCCACTACTGCCTGGATGGGTGTTGAACTTTCGCCTTCTACCGGTGATAAGAATGCTCCTGCCCGAATTTCTACGGAAAATGGCGTGAGCAAGAATAATTCTCATTTTGTCATGGTGGGTTCTACACCTATATATAATATAGGTTGGGAAGGTATTCCTATCAAGCGTGGTGCTGCTTACAATGTGGAGCTGTATGCCCGATGCATCGATGGTAAGAAAAAACAGCTTACCGTGGCGCTTGTCGATAAGGAAGGACTTCCTATTGCTCAGGCTAAGATGAAAATACAAGGTGCTGCATGGGGGGAATATAAAGCCCAACTCATCGTTACCGACAAGTATAAAGGTGATTGGGGGGATGGCAAGGATATCCGGTTTGCCATTATCCCGAAGGGTGAGGAAAAAGTGGCTGTAGACCTTGTGAGTCTGATGCCGCAAGATACCTATAAAGGACATGGATTAAGAAAAGACTTGGCTGAGACTATCGCAGAATTGAAGCCACGCTTTGTCCGTTTTCCTGGTGGATGTATGCTTCATGGACAGGGCTTGGAGTATATTTATCATTGGAAAGAAAGCGTAGGTCCGCAGAAAGACCGTAAGCCTGCACGCAATATATGGAATTATCATCAGACTCGTAAGCTGGGATTTTTCGAGTATTTCCAGTGGTGTGAAGATATGGGCGCAGAGCCTCTGCCTGTATTAGCTGCAGGCGTACCTTGTCAGAATTCTCAGCCTAATGCTGATGGAATCTGTGGTCAGCAGGGAGGAATCCCAATGTTGGAGATGCCGCAGTATGTTCAGGATGTGCTCGACTTGGTGGAGTGGGCGAATGGCGACCCTGCTACATCAAAGTGGGCTAAGATGAGAGCCGATGCAGGTCATCCTGCTCCTTTCAATCTGAAGATGGTGGGAATCGGTAACGAGGATTTGATTTCAACAGATTTCGAGAAGCGCTATCTGATGATATGTAAAGCTTTGAAGGAGAAGCATCCTGAGATAGAAGTTATAGGTACGGTAGGTCCATTCCATTACCCATCTTCTGATTATATTGAGGGGTGGAAGATTGCCAAGGAGAATAAGCAATGGATTGATGCGGTGGATGAACATTACTACGAGAAGCCGGGATGGTTCATCAATCATCAGGACTACTACGATAACTACGACCGCAAGGCGCCGAAGGTTTATTTGGGCGAATATGCTGCCAATGGTAATAATGAGTTAGACCGGGCTTTGGCAGAGGGCATCCATCTCTGCAATGTAGAGCGCAATGCCGATGTGGTAGAGATGACCTCTTATGCACCATTGCTTTGCAAGAACGGTTACAGCAATTGGAATCCGGACATGATTTACTTCGACAACTCTGAGAAGATTCGTCTTACCGAAAGCTATAAGATGCAGAAAATGTTTGGTCAGCATGCAGGTGATACCTATGTGGTTTCTGAACTGAATTTGTCTGCAGCCTTGAAGCGTTATGTAGGTACCAGCGTGGTAAAGAATTCTAAAACCGGTAAGACCTGGCTCAAGGTGGTGAATGCATTGCCACGTACACTCAAGCTTCAGGTCAGTGGTCTTGGTGACAAGGTAGTAGAAGTTAAGGGACGTTCTGCCCAGGTTTTTGAATTATAGTTTTTTATCAGATAACATAAAGTATCCGCGGAATGCATGAATATTGCAGGATTTCATGTATTCCGTGGATTTTTGATTGCACAATTCTATATAAATGTGCGTATTCTATAATAAATCGTAAGCAATTTATTGTATTTTCTAACAAAAAATAGCGTTATTTTGAAAGTTTATGCGAAATTAGTTGGTTATTACATAAATTCTCTGTATCTTTGCACTCAATTATAGAATCGGGAGCATTTTGAAGGCTCTTTTTCATGATATTGAATAGAAAATTTAGATAAGAAAGATATGAAACATCCATTAAGAAGTCGCGTCTGTACTGAAGGCAGAAGAATGGCGGGTGCCCGAGCTCTTTGGGTAGCTGCAGGTATGAAACACGAGCAGTTTGGTAAACCAATTATTGCTATCGTGAACAGCTTTACACAGTTTGTTCCTGGTCATACTCATCTTCATGAAATTGGTCAGATTGTCAAGAAGGAAATTGAGGCAATGGGTTGCTATGCAGCCGAATTCAATACCATCGCTGTAGACGACGGTATCGCTATGGGTCACGACGGAATGCTCTATTCACTCCCAAGTCGCGATATCATTGCTGATTCTGTGGAATATATGGTGAATGCTCACAAGGCCGATGCTATGATTTGCATCTCTAACTGTGATAAGGTAACTCCTGGTATGTTGATGGCCTCTATGCGCCTGAACATCCCTACTGTATTCTGTTCTGGAGGTCCGATGGAAGCCGGTCGCTGGAAGGGGGAGAATGCCGACTTGATTACTGCTATGATTAAGGGTGCGGATACCAGCGTGAGTGATGAGGAGATGAAGCAGATTGAGCAGTGCGCTTGCCCTGGTTGCGGTAGTTGTTCTGGTATGTTTACTGCCAATTCCATGAACTCTCTTACTGAGGCTATCGGCTTGAGTCTTCCTGGCAATGGTACTATTCTCGCTACTCACAAGAACCGCATAGAACTCTTCAAGGCTGCGGCTCGTCAGGTTGTGAAGAATGCCTATGCTTATTATGAGGATGGTGATGAGAGTGTATTGCCACGTAATATTGCTACCCGTGATGCATTCCTCAATGCCATGACTCTTGATATTGCTATGGGTGGTAGTACCAATACCGTGCTCCATCTTCTGGCTGTAGCTCAGGAAGCTGGTGCTGACTTCAAGATGGAAGATATCGATCAATTGAGCCGTAAGGTGCCTTGCCTCTGCAAGTTGTCTCCTAATACTCAGAAGTATAGTGTTCAGGAGTGCAACCGTGCCGGTGGTATTTTGGGTATCCTGAACGAGCTTAACAAGGGTGGTTTGATTAATGGTGCAGTAAAGCGTGTGGATGGTAAGACACTCGATGAACAGATGAAGAAGTATGATATCACTGGTGCTGAGATTGATCCTGAGGCAGACCGCATCTATCATTCTGCTCCTGGCAGAAAATTCTCTACTCAGATGGGAAGTCAGGATGCACAGTGGGAGAGTCTTGATACAGATAGAGAGAACGGTTGTATCCGTGATCTCGAACATGCTTATACCAAGGATGGTGGTCTTGCTGTTCTCTTCGGTAATATCGCACAGAATGGTTGTGTCGTGAAGACTGCTGGTGTGGATCCTGTGCTTTGGCATTTCGAGGGTCCAGCAGTATGCTTCGATTCTCAGGAAGATGCCTGCGAGGGTATCCTTGGTGGTAAGGTGAACTCTGGTGATTGTGTGGTCATCACACACGAAGGTCCTAAGGGTGGACCAGGTATGCAGGAGATGCTTTACCCTACCTCTTATATCAAGAGCCGTCATCTCGGAAAGGAATGTGCCCTTATTACTGATGGTCGTTTCTCTGGTGGTACATCTGGTTTAAGTATTGGTCACATCAGTCCAGAGGCAGCTGCCGGTGGAAATATCGGTAAGATTAAGGATGGTGATATCATCGTCATTGATATTCCTAGCCGTTCTATTAATGTGAAGCTCTCTGAAGAGGAATTGGCAGCTCGCCCTCAGCAGCCTCTGAAGCGTAATCGCGTGGTAAGCAAGGCCTTGCGTGCATACGCACAGAGTGTAAGTTCGGCTGATAAGGGTGGTGTAAGAATCATCGATTAATTTTTAAAGCTGAAAAATAAAAAAGATAGTTTGAATTATTCTGAGAGAATTTTGGGATTTCTTTCACGGAAATCCCAGTTCTCTTATCATTTTTATATATTAGATAAATGGCAAAAGAAGTAATAACAGGAGCTGAAGCCTTGATGCGCTCACTGCATAACGAAGGGGTTAAGACCATCTTCGGTTATCCTGGTGGCAGCATCATGCCAGTGTTTGATGCACTGTATGGTTACACGAGAGGAGAGAAGAAGATGTTTGATCACATCTTGGTACGTCATGAGCAGGCTGCTGCTCACGCTGCACAGGGCTATGCCCGAGTCAGTGGCGAAGTGGGCGTGACTCTCGTAACCAGTGGTCCTGGAGCAACTAATACTCTTACCGGTATT
>ULKX01021224.1_pt1 | contig 12802 bp, 5 predicted proteins | sample 1951271 | NCBI WGS metagenome assembly ULKX01 (sample SAMEA4835512, study PRJEB28245) | human gut metagenome | biome: gut microbiome; material: fecal sample | place: Denmark | collected 2008 | reverse complement strand
TACTCATATAGCGCAAGTTTATAGGCGAGAAACCTTTTACCCCTGGCATCGTTGCAGAAGGGTAACTCTGGCGTATGAAGCACTCTTGCTACTCGTCGGTGTTCACCACCAGACTTGGCGGATAGATACTCCATTACATACTTTTCTCTCTATAGTTGGGTGGTACACTTTTAAGTTAGAATCTACATATCTATATCTTTTGCAAAAAAACCTGTCTTGCTACTCAGAACATTCGCGGCGTGGCTCTTTCGCGCTACGAATGTGCTGAGATGCAAGACAGGTTTTCTGTTTTCATTCAAGTCTGAATCCTATCAGAAGTCAGAGAAAGCATTGTCATCAAAGAACCAATCAGTCTTTTTGGCAAACCCAGCCCCTAATGTGCTTCCTGTGTTATCAATATTTAATTCTGTATTATCAGTACCATTCATCGCATTGTGATCAACATCAGAAGCTGCATGCACGCTGTCAGCATTATGGAGACTGTTACCGAGTAGTTTTGACTCTTCTTCATATTTTATAAAGAAGATTGTCGGAATAATATAATCTTTTTTCATCTTTGTAACAATTATTTCTTTACATATTTCTTACCATTAACTATATAAACGCCTTTAGGCAGTCCGTTAAAATTAAGAGCTTTACTACGAACCAACTGTCCATCTATGGAATAGACATCAGCAGAATGAGTAAGGATACCACTCTCAAAGAGCAGATTTTCAATGCCTGTAGTATTGTCTTCATCATTCTCAAAACCGTTTACATTCATATTTTGTAGCGAAATCGCCTTTGCACCAGCAGTTTGCCTATTAAAATAGATGTAAGAACGGTAAGGTCTTATCTTCATTCCATCTTTAGGAATACGTGAGAGAACACCCTTTTTCGTCACTACGTAAGATCCTTCATTAAGCTTAGCATTAGTGAATGTACCCTTAAAGACGAGTGCATCGCTCTGCATTTCTGCACCAGGATATGTATTTCCATTAGTTCCTACACTAAAAAGCGGACTGTTAGCCTCACCGAATGTGGCGCGGGTTGTTATGCCATTGATGACTGAATGGTCTGTCTTCTGTGTATCATCCTTCTTGGTAGGGAAAATAAGATAAGGATAACCGGCGATGATGTCCTGATTGGCATGCTCGATAAACATCACTTTCTTTTTGGAAGTGTCGATATAATTCATCAGCACCACCATGGTTCCGTCGCCGAAGACATCCTCTATCTGTCTCCTATTGATGGAATAAGGCAGACAGATGGCATTCCAACGATTCTTATAGAATGTGCGATTTAGTGTGACTTTCGCATTCTCTGCAGTAGGCGCAGGATAGTCTTCTCCATCATTAAGCGTGACATCTACAGCAGATGGAATTGTATATAATACGCCTGTTGCCCTCCATTCATCATGCTTAGCGTCTGGTTTCACCTTATGATATTCAGCATGTATGCCTTTCTTGAATGTAAAGCCTGCCAGTCCGAGCTTTGCCGTATTTGAGAAGATGTAATAGGTCTTGCCAGGAAGCACATTGAATGTATATCTGACAATGCCCTTAGTGATCAGCACATGTCCATCTTCATCATTGCCAAGTTTGAAGACGTGCTGCTGCATACCCGGATTAGGCCAGTTGTCGAGGAATGACCATTTGTCATCAAATTCTTTGATGTTGTTAGTGAAGGAGTTCTTTGTTGCTTCATTATAAGCGAACCTTGAATCGCCCCAGCGATACTCGGCTCTGGCGCGTCCATCGTCTTTCCACATCTGCGCTGCCACCTTACTCTTGGTGTCCGCCACCACTTCTTTGACTATCTCGCCTTTCTCGTCAGCCACATATACCTTCTTGACTGTAACGTCGATAGGCTCATCTTTGGCATCGTGACTGACACAGCCCTCCTGCATCACATAGACAGAGATCAATCCTGCATCTGTAGGCTCTATCTTGATGTGCGAACCACGGCAAGGCAAGAGCCAAGGTGTCTTGTTGGCAACAGACGTGTTGTTTGTCGGGGCAGAATAGTTGCCTGTTGCGGCATAAGTATTATCGCCTTCCACCTTCAGTTGCTCGCTCTTCGCCGCACAACTGCCATTTGTGGAGAATGTCGCTTTGTCATCAAAGAATTCATGGAATACGTCTTCTTCCGTCTTACGGCTATTAGTAAGGTAACCATTTCGGTCAGCATTCTTCTCGAATTTATGTCCTTCCCATGTTTTTTTTGCCGTATATGAGTCTGTATTACCATAATAACTACCATTATTATAAGTCCATCCACCGAGAGTAACGCCGACAGTCCTGTCACCATTATACAATGTCTGACCGACTTTGTACTCTTTATTGTCTTCCACCCTGCATGATGTGTTTGGATCTGGCGTCACTACAATCTCATAGGATGAGAAGATACGATTTGATGGCTCAAAGGCATACTGGTCATAGATGTCACAATCATACTTATTCTCGTCATTGATGAGCTCTGCCGTTATCACAGTGCTGCCGGCTATGCCATGCAAAGTGACTTTTCCTGTAATACTGTCAATGGAAGCCACATGAGGAGAAGAACTCGTATACTTGAAATGATAACTCGCATCATCAGTGTGTACTCCATTGACATACAGGGCCTTATGTGGAAGTGACTCTTTAGTAGGATTCGTCACCACACTAACCTCTTTATTATTATCCTCAAACTTTATCTGTGCGAAATACTTGTTAGTGGCTTCCATTCGGATTATGTCTATGTCAGATGGCATAGTAATGCTGGTTTCTCCAGATGTTGTATCACCAACCTTGAACAATGTTCTATCACAACCCTGACTTGGCGAAGGAATAGATACAGACGTTAATGTAGATTTATTCCAATCCACATTTTTATTCTCCTTGTATTCCATCCTCACATAGGTATCCTTTGCCAGATTGGAGAACACCACCTTGACGCCCTGTGAAAGACGGAGAGCACCGCTCTTTGCATCTATCTGTATCTTTTGTTCACCATTAGTGACAAACCGCAAGCCCTTGAAAGCAGGAATCTCAGTGATTCCATCATAGGTCAATGCTGCTGCTGAGGAGAAATTGGTATTGGGCGTATAAACGCCATCGGATGAAGCCCACATGTTCGTGTTCAGCAAATCACGATTGAAGAAAATGTTGTTTTCCAGATTTCGATCGAAATGCCAAACTGACGGTGAATAGTTCTTCTTCTTGATAATCTCATTGATCTCACGCTTTGACAGCACACGATTATAGATTACGATGTCGTCATAGGCAAACGCCACGTCATAGGAGAATTCCACATTGTTGGCATTGGCGCCACCGAGCACTATGCTTTTCAGTCCTTTGATATACTCTTCCAGCGACCCGCCATTATGCGTGGCATAGCCACCCAAACATGTCGGTTCTCCATCTACATACATATTAAATCGTGACAGGTTGTCATACTTCTGGTAAGTGATGTAATGCCAGTTGCAGTCCTTATAGAAATTCTTGTTGTAGAAATCCGTGGTGTCACACAACTCGCCAAAACTGCTTGTACCGCTATTATAATCGAATGTAGTATCATTCACTTTCATATAGCCGGTAAGTCCACCACTGCAGGTGATATTAAACATATGAGGATTATATATTCCGTTATTTTGATCTGGATTCGGTCCATTATACGTATTTCCTGCAATATAGAACATTGACGGCAGGTCATAAGCCAGTCCGCGATTGACTGCTAAATCTCCATTTACCCAGAATCCTATTGTCACCTTTCCTGTTTTCTGTATTCCATCTATACCATCATGGCCAGAAAGAGAATTCTTCTCACCCAATACTACGCGCATATAGTCTGACGCGCTATATCTGTCATAGATATCTGCATCAGGGATATTCTGGAAATAATGTCCGAAAACAGCATCCTTCACGATATACTTATCCTTATTGACAATCTTGCCATTTTGGATGCCAAGTCGGCTGATCAGATAGTGTTTCATATTTTTATTATCTGATTCGTTTGCGACATTGTATTTTTCTTTACCGTCTTGTATATATTTTTCTGTTGTAGGATATATATCGACACCATCATTTTCATCCTTTTCGAATGTCAACTCAGCCAATTTACCGTCATTGAGGTTGATGGAGGCATTATCCTGGCTCTCATCCTTTACGCCATCTGGTCTGTATTTATGGATTTCAAGCAGGGTGCATTTACTGTTGGTATTTGAAAACTTGAGCTCAAGAGAAAACTCCGCGCCCTCTCCTACTTCAAACTCATACAGCACATTGTAAGTTCGAGTTTCCGTGGTGCCACTATTGTCTTCTACCTTTCGTGCAACGGTCTCTGCACCTGTGAGGATATTTCGCAATGTCACTGATGATATTCCTTTCGTGCTCGCCATCTGAGCATAAAGAGTGTGCTTTCCTGGAGTGAGCTGGATGGAATTATAGACATTATGATTGCCGTTACAATTTGGATCAGCACTGCTACAATTATGGATTGAACACTCAGTTTTGCCTCCTCCACCGTAAGTCAGCGACCAGTTCTTGCCATTTTCCTCATGCTTCCAACCGTAGTAAGAGGGGCTTGAGCTGTGGGTAATATTCTTGTTTATCGTTGGCATATCCCATTTCCACTCTATGTCAGACTTATACATATCAGTAGTCTTGTCTTTGAAGAAATTCCAGAGATAAGCAGGTGCGCTCGCTTCCACTTCATGCCCGACTCCATCAAATGTGACAGTGGTGACAGGCGCTCCATTCACACTTGTGAAATCATATTTCTTGAAACTATGCTCTTCACCATTCTCTCTGGTCGTACTCCAGCCCGTATTAATAACCTGCTTTGAGAGGTCGCATCCATTGCGGAACAGGAGGTTTTCTATGATGGTGTTGAGATGCTTGATGCCAAGCATATTATCTTTATTGCCATGCAGATGGATAAACGGAATAGGGTTTTCCGTAGCGAGGTTCATGTGAAACTCATTGAGAGGGTAGCCACTGCATGAACCGTATGCCGCAAATGTGCCATTGAGCACTTTCGCACAAGCGTATGTCATCATGCCGCCCATGGAGAATCCACAGAGGTAGAACCTCTTCGGATCGACGGAGATATTGCTGTTGGAATTGTAGATTGTCTTTATCTCATCCACAATTGCCTTGATAAACTTTGTATCTGCATTCTCTTTTCCAGTGGCTTCCCAGCCCGTACCATTTCCGAAAGCATTATACCAGTCACCAGGATAGGCTGCTTTATCCTTTTCATCTCCACCATTTCGTCCTTGAGGATAAACCACGATGAATTTTTTCTCGTTGGCGAGTGAGGTGAATAAGGGCTTTCCAGCATCATTCGGATTATCGTTACCATAACGTCGTAGAGAGAATACCACTGGCACATTCTTTTGTCCTTCCACAGAAGCAGGTACATAGAGCCAGTATTTACGCACTTCGTTATCGACAGTTATAGCGCGTTCTACGTTATCGGTCTTTACACCAAACTCAATATCATCAATCAGCACCTCGCCACACTTACCATAGTTAATCACGATGACGTTATAGTCTGGACGGTCGGCAGTTACCTTACCTTCATAAGTAGCCCAATCACCTGTTACATTTTTTTCAAAAAATGCTATCTGTTCGTAAGATCCGGTATTGTGCTGCATAATCGCCTTGATTTTGCCGTCTCCACTGACTTTCTTTGCTTTTAAGCGAAAAACGTAAGTTGTTCCTTGTGTAGCAGCAAAATTGTATTTCAACTGTGCATCCCAGTCATTTGAAGCCTGGTTAGGAGTAAGACGAGCACACTGCGAGCGATCAGGACCGCCGGCTGGCTCTAAGGATCTACCGCAACAGTTTCCCTGTTCATCCCAGCTGCCCCAACCAGAATTAAACGTCGAATTATCTCCTGTCAATAAATTTTGAGCGATGTTAAGTGATTGAGCGCTACAATTAGCCCAAATAGCATACAATACAGTTAAAATTAAACATAATTTTTTCATAACATAAATTTTTACAAAGAAACATCAATACAAACAATGGTGATTCCAAAATGATTAAACGTATATGTTCCCAAATGTGATGATTTTATATTCGCGGGGGACAATGGTACTTAAGATTTTATAATTTTAGCGTTGTTTTAATTCCAGATTTACTCTGAAAATGCGATGCAAAATTACAACTTTTCCGATGATTTATATTTCTATAATATAACAATAACTTTCGCTAATGTTACATAAAGAGGGAAATATACGAAAATGCTACATGAGGAAAAGTTCGTGTTACACCAGAGAAAGTTATCCGATTTTTCCGAAAGACAGCAGGGGGATTACATGACACTGCGCAACTCTTCACCAATCCCAAAAGAACCGCGTAATCAGTGCCTAAAAATAGAGCCCCCAGCTGAAATTCAGCTGAGGGCTCTTAAGGTATATTCAGTTATGGAATCTGAATCAGATTATAAAGGTTTATATTCTACGAATGCTTCCATCGCCTCATAGCAAGCAAGACCCAAGTTATCATACAACTGGGCTGTAGCGCGGTTTCTGTCTTCCGCACGCTGCCAGAAAAGACGGTCGTCATTGCCGAGGAAAGGAGCACTTTCCATCTGAGACTGGTGCTTCAGGATAGAATTACGCTTAGCGCGCAATTCCTCTGGACTCAATGGAACACACATCTCGATATTCTCAATCTCCCATTCTGCCCATGCTCCACGATACATCCAGATGCGGCAATCTTTCAGCCACTCTGCGCCTGCCTCCTTCTCGAGGTCGATGGCGGCCAATACGGCGTCAGTACACTTGCGGTGTGTGCCGTGAGGGTCTGCCAAGTCGCCAGCTACATAGATCTGATGAGGCTTCACCTCCTGCAGCAACTGTCTTACTACTGCTACGTCCTTCTCGGTCATAGGGAGTTTTTCTATCTTACCGCTTTCATAGAATGGAAGGTCGAGGAAGTGGACATGATCCAGCGGGATCTCATTATAGGTACAAGCAATACGTGCCTCGCCACGACGGATAAGACCCTTGATAGTAAGAATGTCTCTTGTATCGAAGTCGCCCTCCTTCTTGTTGGCAAAGAATTTCTTGATCTCCTTGTACTTGTTGGCGATGATGCTGTCCTTGGATTCTGCAAAGAGCTGGTTGAAACCATTGATGAAGTGCATGAAGCGTGTTACTTCCTCATCACCTACTGCGATGTTGCCGGATGTCTCGTAAGCCAGATGCACGTCGTGGTGCTGCTGAACCAGACGGCGGATGGTTCCGCCCATAGAGATAACGTCATCGTCTGGGTGTGGAGAGAACACTACGACACGCTTTGGATATGGTTTGGCACGCTCTGGACGATAGGTATCGTCTGCGTCAGGTTTGCCACCAGGCCAACCGGTGATGGTATGCTGCAAGTCGTTGAAAATCTTGATATTAGCATTGTATGCAGAACCATAGAGAGCCAACAGTTCGCTCAGACCATTCTCGTTGTAGTCCTTGTTGGTCAACTTCAGGATTGGCTTGTTAATCTTCTGGCAGAGCCAAACCAATGCAGAACGTACCAACTTGTCTGTCCATTCGCATGATGAAACCAACCAAGGGTGCTCAATGCGGGTAAGATGGGCAGCTGCACTCAAATCCAATACCACCTGTGCGTTTGGGTGTGTCTGCAGGAAAGTAGCAGGCAGGGTGTCTGTGATGTTGCCCTCTATCACCTTCTGCATAATCTCAGACTTTTCGTCGCCCCATGCTGTCAGGAATACAGTCTTGGCTGTCAGGAGAGTGCCAACACCCATAGTGAGTGAACATGGAGGAACCTGCTCCTTGGTTTTGAAGCTGTTTTCCATCTCCTCGCGTGACATGTTGCCGATGAGGATGATACGGGTGAGCGACTGGATGCTTGAACCCGGTTCGTTGGCTGCGATATTACCCATGCGGCCGATGCCGAGGATAGTAACGTCGAGACCGCCGAAGGTCTTGATGCGCTGCTCATAGAGGCGGCAGGTGTCTTGTACAGCCTCCTGTGCGATGCTGCCATCGAGGGTGAAGATATTCTGTTCTGCAATATCCACGTGGTCGAGGAAATGCTCCTTGAGCTGGTTGATGCTGCGGATAGAACTGTCCTTGCGGAGTGGGTAATACTCATAGGCATTGAAAACTACAACATTGCGGAAACTCAGTTTCTTCTTCTCGTAGCGGCTTACCAATTCATCATATACAGGATTGACAGAGAGGCCTGTGCCCAATGCCATCACATAATACTTGCCTTCGTGCTGGGCAGCCTTAATGCCCTTCTCAATGCAGTCGGCAATATGACTACAACCTTCGCTTACAGATGCGAAGATATCGGTATGAATTTTCTCCATGCGGGATATTTCGGAGTATTCCACGGTCGTCTTAGGCTTGTAGAATTCCACAGGTACCTTGTTGAGTACGATTTGTGAACTAAGATTTAATCTCATAACGTAATATATTTATGTAATGTAATATATTGATAATGTTGGAATTTTCTCTCGGTCTGTTGGAATTTTCTCGGTCGAGGGGTCTTTTAGATATTGTTCTTCTCGATATCCTTGAAGTAGCGGTAGGTTCCCACTTTCAACTCGTCTGTAGCCATTTCATCACAGATGATGATGCCGTGCTTGTGGAGCTGGAGTGCGCTGATGGTCCAAGCCTGTGTAACAGGACCTTCGATGGCAGCGTGGAGAGCCTGTGCCTTGTTGTGGCCATTGCAGAGAATCATCACCTCTTTTGCGTCCATCACGGTGCCTACACCTACGGTAAGAGCCAAAGCAGGAACAGCCTCAGGATCGTTGCCGAAGAAGCGTGAGTTGGCGATGCGGGTGTCGGTGGTGAGAGTCTTCACACGGGTGCGTGAGGTGAGGGAAGAGTAAGGCTCATTGAAGGCGATGTGGCCGTCAGGACCAATGCCGCCAATGAAGAGGTCGATACCGCCTGCAGCCTTGATCTTCTGCTCGTAGCGCTCGCACTCAGCTTCGAGGTCTTCTGCATTACCATTGAGAATGTTGATGTTCTCCTTAGGGCAATCAATGTGATCGAACAGATTTTTTGCCATGAATGAGTGGTAGCTCTCTGGATGAGACTCTGGTAAACCTACGTATTCATCCATGTTGAAAGTAATGACGTGCTTGAATGATACCTTGCTTTCCTTGACAGCCTCTACGAGCGCTGCATACATACCCATTGGGGATGAACCAGTTGGCAAACCAAGTACGAATGGACGCTCTGCTGTTGGAGCGAACTTGTTGATTGTCTCTACTACGTGATTGGCTGCCCAACGTGACAGCTCATCATAATTTTTTTCAATAATTACGCGCATAGTCGTTAGTATTAATGATTTGTTTTTTAACTATAAATAATGTATTTATTTAACTGATTTATTTTTATTGAATCAATTCTAATTTTGTCGCAGCAATGAAACCGATAGTCTTTCTGTCAGACCTTTTCTGCCTTTCTGATAGTTTCCTTTCAGCTGTTCCGGCAGTTCTGCGGACTGCATCCAATGTGGGTCTTCACGAATTTGCAGAACGAGGCATAGTCGTCGAACCCGAACCTTTCGGCTACTTCCTTGATGGGAATATCGGTGTATTTCAACTCAGCCCTGATCTTATCTACTGCATGTTCCAGGATGATGCCGATGGCAGGCTTTCCTGTGTACTGCTTGACAATCTTCGAGAGATATTTCGGACTCACGCATTGCTTGTCAGCATAATAGGCCACGGTGCGATGGCAACCGTTGTCAACTGCCAGGGCATTGGAGAACTCTAGAAAAATCCTGTCGGCACTGTGCCTGTGCTGCGTGGTAATCACGTTGTCGTAGGCAGGTACATGAATGTCGTTGATTACATAGAAGAAGATACTCGCCATCAGACTTTCCTTCAGCTCGTTGCAGTAGTGGTCGTGCCGATTGCTGCGGAAACGCAGAATGTTGACGAACGTGCTGATGAAATTGTGGATGATCTTCTGGTTGTAAGATATCAACGGTTTCTGGTTGAGAGCATTGAACATAATCCATGCATCTCGGTTGCTCGTCAGCAGACGGCGTACTGCCGAGAGGGAATAGCCTACCATCGTGATGAGGCACCTCTCGCTCTTGCGGATGCTATGAACGATGACATTGGGAGGAACAAGCAGCAGGTCGCCGGCAAAGAGTTCTATCTTGCGGTCGTCAAAATTCAGGCACAGATTGCCGTCCAGACAGAAGAGCATCATCAGGAAATTGACCTTGATGCTTTCTTCTTCGTCGGGAAATAGCAGCAGGGGAGATGCTACTACATAATCCGGGTCGGAAAAAACCGAATTGCCGTCTTCTTCTGCAAAGTCTTGCAGCTGATAACTTGTTAGTCTGTTGTTCATCATTCTTTTATTGTCGGTGCAAAGTTAATAAAAAAAGAAGGAATTCCATTACATATTTTTCCCCATTATTCTACCTTATACCGCAATATTGAGTAAAAAGGCGTTTTTTAATTCTTTTTTAGGAGAAAAAAAGAAGAAAATGGGGAAAAATATGTAACTCTAAAATGCTTATTTTCCTATTCAAATTTGTCACCTTATTATATATAGTGTATCATTACCTTATTATATATAGTTTCATTGTCTCATTTTATTCAGATAAGGTTGTCTAATATATATAAAGATGTGATTTTATTTGATATAAGTTTGAAATTTGCATAAAATGTGAGCAAAATGTTAGTGTTTTGCCAAAAAATTACTAACTTTGCACCCGCAAACTTATAAATACGATAAAAGAATGGCTAATTTGAGATTTGAGGTTGTAGCCGAGGCCTTTAAGAAAAGACCTGTAGAGGTAAAGGCTCCCAAGGTGCGCCCTTCGGAGTACTTTGCTAAGTATGTATTCAACCGCCAGAAGATGTACAAGTATCTTCCATCTGATGTTTACGAGAAACTCATCGATGTGATTGATAATGGTAATCGTCTGGATCGTTCCATCGCTGATGCTGTGGCTGCGGGCATGAAGCTTTGGGCAGAAGAAAACGGGGTAACTCATTATACGCACTGGTTTCAGCCTCTTACCGAGGGTACTGCAGAGAAGCATGATGCTTTTGTGGAGCACGACGGCAAGGGTGGTATGATAGAGGAATTTTCAGGCAAGTTGCTTGTTCAGCAGGAGCCTGATGCCAGTTCGTTCCCTAATGGCGGAATTCGCAACACTTTCGAGGCCAGAGGTTATTCTGCCTGGGACCCAACTTCGCCAGTCTTTATCATCGACGATACGCTCTGTATCCCTACCATTTTTATATCTTATACAGGTGAGGCCCTCGATTACAAGGCCCCACTGCTCCGCTCGCTCCATACACTGAGTGAAGCAGCTACCGAAGTGTGCCATTACTTCTATCCTCAGGTGAAGAAGGTGCAGACCAACTTGGGATGGGAACAGGAATATTTCCTCGTGGATGAAAGTCTCTATTCTGCCCGCCCTGACCTGATGCTTACCGGACGTACGCTGATGGGGCACGATTCTGCCAAGAATCAGCAGATGGACGACCACTATTTCGGAACTATTCCTGAGCGCGTGCAGGCATTCATGAAAGATTTGGAAATCCAGGCACTCGAACTCGGCATCCCTTGCAAAACCCGCCATAACGAGGTGGCTCCAAACCAGTTTGAGCTGGCGCCTATCTATGAGGAGTGCAATCTTGCCGTTGACCATAACATGCTCCTCATGAGTTTGATGAAGCGTGTGGCACATAAGCACAGTTTCCGTGTTCTCTTGCACGAGAAGCCATTCGCTGGCGTCAACGGTTCGGGTAAGCACAACAACTGGAGCCTCTGCACTGATACTGGTGTTCTGCTTCATGCGGCAGGCAAAACTCCTGAGGATAACCTCCGATTTGTAGTGTTCATCGTGGAAACCCTGATGGGTGTGTATAAGCACAACGGTCTGCTGAAGGCTTCTATCATGAGTGCAACCAATGCCCATCGTTTGGGAGCCAACGAGGCACCACCAGCCATCATCTCTTCATTCCTCGGCAAGCAGCTCACTGATCTCTTAGACCATATAGAAAAGGCAGATAAGGAGGAACTCTTTGCATTGGCAGGCAAGAAGGGAATGGAACTGGATATTCCTGAGATTCCAGAGCTGATGATTGATAATACCGACCGCAACCGTACTTCACCTTTTGCTTTTACCGGCAATCGCTTTGAGTTCCGTGCTGTGGGTAGTGAGGCCAACTGTGCATCATCTCTTATCGTGCTGAATGCAGCTGTGGCTGAGGCTCTCGAAGAATTCAAGACCCGTGTGGATGCACTTATTGCCAAGGGTGAGGATCAGACTTCTGCTATTATAGATATTGTACGCGAGGATATCAAGACTTGCAAGCCTATCCGCTTCGATGGCAACGGCTATTCTGATGAGTGGAAGGAAGAGGCTCAGAAGCGAGGTCTGGACTGCGAGGCATCCTGCCCAGTGGTCTTCGACCGTTATCTGGATAAGGAAAGCATCGAGATGTTTGCCAAGACCAACGTGATGAGCGAGAGCGAGTTGAAGGCGCGCAACGAGGTGAAGTGGGAGACCTATACCAAGAAGATTCAGATAGAGGCTCGTGTGATGGGCGACCTGAGCATGAACCATATCATCCCTGTGGCTACCCACTATCAGAGCCGTCTGGCAAAGAATGTAGAGGGCATGATTCACATCTTCGGCGGCGAGGAAGGCAAGAAGCTGACTGCCCGCAACGTGAAGATTATCCGTGAGATAGCCGAACGCACCGAGTCAATTGAGCGTGGTGTAGAAGCTCTGGTTGAGGCTCGTAAGGTAGCCAACAAGATTGAGAGCGAGCGCGAGAAGGCGGTAGCTTATCATGACACGGTAGCTCCAAAGAT
>ULKX01021491.1_pt1 | contig 12923 bp, 9 predicted proteins | sample 1951271 | NCBI WGS metagenome assembly ULKX01 (sample SAMEA4835512, study PRJEB28245) | human gut metagenome | biome: gut microbiome; material: fecal sample | place: Denmark | collected 2008 | reverse complement strand
CATCCGCTACACCCGCATGGACGGTATCCATCGGGAACACCTTGTGAAGCCTGTCGCCATCCTCTTCTCCGAGTACTACTTTTACCTCGTTTCATTTAAAGAAGAAGAAAGCGAATACCCCGCCATCTTCCGCGTCGACCGCATCGAAGAGATGGAGAAGACCGGAAAGACCTTCCAGATCCCCTATGCCGACCGATTCAAGGATGGTGAGTTCCGGAAACGGGTACAATTCATGTACCCAGGTCCCCTGCGCCGTGTGATCTTCACCTACAGCGGCCCTTCCGTAGAAGCTGTGCTGGATAGACTTCCTACAGCACAAATTCTGGAAGAAAAAGAGGGCGTTTACACCATCACCGCCGAAGCCTATGGGATCGGCATCGATATGTGGCTCGGAAGCCAGGGGGATAGAGTGAAAGTTATTCAGTAAGCTGTCGGCAGTTAGCTGCCTGTGTATGGCACAAAGGAGAGTATTACAAATGAGTAAAGGAAAATTTTATGCCGGCGATTTCCGCCTTGGATATTGTGCTTTTTGTAAACATTGGTATGATCCGACCAATTCGGCCATTAAGCCACTGCCCGGAAATTGGTGGGAGTTCGATAGAGAAAAAGAGGCTCGCTGTATGAAGTCTGTGGGGTTGAAGACCAAGGGGCGTCATACTTGTAATAAGTTTGAACTGAAGATATAGAGATACTTACTAATGTTGAGGTTCTGATTTTGTGAATGGTAATGAAAATATGAGCCATATGGCCGTGAATTTTTGAGCCACTGTGATTGCAAATTATTGAAAGAGAGGAGTCATTACAATGAAATCGTATATTGTGGAATTTCAGGTGGAGAAGCAGGGTTCTACTAAACAGCGGACTACGGTACAAGCAGCTAATCGTATGGATGCTAGAGCCAAAGTGTTAAGTCGTCATTCGTTCCATAAAATTAGAATCATTGCAGTTATGGAACGTTGATTGTTTTTATAAGCAGGATGACAAAATTCCATAGAAATATTAGATATAAGCTGTGGAGCTTTCGCCCAAATGATGATTCAAGGGCAATATGTACAGAAAAAAGAGGATACCTATGAATAAACAAATTGCAAAAGACAAATTCCTTGCGATGAAACAGATGATGGAGAAATACGACCTGCAGACCACCGCCATTACTTCCTATATAGAAAGTATCGATGATTTTAAAGTAACCAGTCCATTGGTGGGGCGCTTCAGTACAGGGAAAAGTAGTTTATTGAATGGATTATTAGGAAAGAAATATTTATCAGAAAATACACTGCCAGAAACAGCAATCCCTACAGAAATCATGTATGGAGATATTGAAAAGGTGACTTTAGTCAAGAAAGATCCTGATACCCAAAACGTGGTACTGGAAAAACATATTTCCATGGAAGATTTTATAAACCATGATTTCAACATTCGTGATTGGTCTACTGTCAAACTGCGGATTTCCAATGATTTCTTAAAGACCGTACCTGATGTGCGAGTGGTAGATATGCCTGGCTTTGGGACAAACATCGAATTGCATAATAAAGCCATCAATGAATATCTGCCAGAAAGTAAAGCCTATATTCTGACCTTTCAGGCAAGAAATTCTACCATTGAAGAAGATACGCTGGAGTTTTTAAAAGAATTAAAATTCCATGATATGCCGGTATATGTGGTAGTCACTAAATCCAGTAGTGTGCTGGAAGAGCAGCGAGAACAGTGCGTAGAAAATTTAAAGCAACAACTTCACCAAGACGTGGGATTGGACAATGTTCCCATTTACTGCACCAATGCCAAAGGAAGAAATGTTGATGTAGAAGGATTCAAAATTATTTTGAAAGAATTGGAAAAACAGAGTGCCTCTCTTTTTGATAGAGAAACAAATCAAAAAGTCATGCAGTTTGGTAGCGTTTTGCAACAATATCTCCGCACTACTTTGAATCAAGTGCACTGCTCTGTATCTGAACTAGAAGCAAAGAAAGAAAAACGAGAAAAACATATTGAGCAGCTTAGAGCAAAGCTGGCTAGTGAAAAGGACGAATTTCAAGGACAGATACCTGCTTGTATGGACAGCATTGCCAGCGATGTAGGAATTGCCTTAGAAGATTTTGCAGAAGAATTTGCTGATTTGACTATATCCGGTCGTAGAGAAACTATTAAATCACGGGTAAATACCATTGTTCGTACCAAGGTAGAAGAAGGAATGAAACGCACTTTTGCACCCAAAGTAGAGAAATATTTGCAAAGTGTATCTAATGCCGTAAAAGTGGATATACCGGAAATAAATCCACAAATGCCTAATTCAGATTCGGCTGGAATAACAGGCTTGACGGGACTGATTACCGAAGAATTAGTAAGAAAAGGCTTGTTGAAATTGCTGGCCATGATCGGCACTAAAATACCAATGCCGATTATCCAGATTATATCGGTAGCTATCACCATAGCGGTTACTCTTTTTGGAAAATCTAGTAAAACAGAAGAACTACGTCAGAAAGTGATCCAACAGTTTCGGACCGAGGTTGTGCCACAGCTATCTACTAGCGTGAAGAGCATTGTAGAAGAGATGATTACAAGTCAGGTTGACCAAATCAGTCAGACACTGGCTGCTGAAGTGGATGCCCAGATTCAGGCTGAAGAAAAAGCATTGAATGACCTGATTGTACAGGCGAACAACGAACAGGAAGAAAAAGAAAAGAAAGAACAGCAACTCCAGCAAGATTGGAAACAAGTAGAAACTTGGCTGAGTACTGCGGACTGACAAGAGCTGTAAAAAGTCAGCGAGCCAGTGATAGTCGAAGAGGAGAAACAAGTCGTAAATGTAGAGTGTCATAGCAGAGGGGATATCTCAAGTGAAGAGACATCCCCTACCTTGCACTTTTCTAAGGGAGAAAATGTATAAAAAACAACACTACTATCGACTTTAGCAACGTTGCCTTTCGGGGAAATGAACCGGATATGAAACTCTCTAATCGCTGAATCCTGTTTTTACACAAGGAGGAATATATGGAAACACAGCTCCTAGAGGATATGGAAAAGCAATTTTCCTTAGTAAAGAAATTGATCGCTTTGAAAACAGACAAGGATGAACTGTTAGAAGAAGCCCATAAAATCGAAAAAATCATCAAAACAGATTTACCGAAAGCGTTGGAAATGGAAGCACCGCCCGATTTACCGGCTCTGTGCTTCGATTTACAAGAAGTATATGAGCAATTTGAGGATTTCTTAGTATTCAAAGACATGATTGGAAAGAACATTGTCGCTCTTGGTGGTGGATTCAGTACGGGGAAATCTTCCTTCTTAAATGGTATTCTCAGTGAAAATTCTGCAGATCGAGTAAGACTGCTTCCTACGGATACAGCGGCATCTACCTCTGTGCCGACGTATCTAATGCATGCAGACAGCGAAGAAACTATCCGTGCTATCAACCTATTTGATAGTCGCATCACCGATTTAACCGTTGGTGATGTAGGTATTCTGGCTCATGGATTTGAAGAAAAAAGCCAATTGGGGGTCTCATTGGGGCAGCTGATCCAGCGAATGTTTATTTCCACGACGTTGCAACCCTATGCACATATTGCGTTTCTTGATACGCCGGGTTATTCCAAACCAGATACTAAAGATTATTCTGCTCGTACCGATGAACAGATTGCTAGAGAGCAATTGAACCATAGCGATTTCATTCTTTGGTTTGTCAATGGCTCCGTATTGCCCCAGACCGATATCGACTTTTTGAAACAACTGGACACTCATATTCCTAAAGCCATTATTTTAAACAAAGCCGATAAAGTATTATCCCATGGTATGGATGAGTATCACAAAACCATTGAAAGTATCCAAAAAGATGCTGCTCGAAATGGTATCACAGTTAAAGGCGTATGGGGATATACCCGTTTCCCTCGGTGTCAGAAAGAAATCGCATCAGATATCCAGGCCGTTCATGATTTATTACAAGCATTGGATGTCCAGCAACAGAAAACTCATTTTGGACATGATTTTATGAAACTCTTTGTGGAATGTGAAAAATACTACCGCAAAGAACTAGGAGAAGAAACAGCTCGCTTAGATCGGGTTCATAAAGTCCTGGTTCTCTCAGACAATGAACAAATACAGAGCAGCTTGCATGATTCACAGCTCATCTTAAACAATCGTATCAGCAAGCTGAAACAAGCCCAAGACAATTTGGAAACCCAGAAGAACCTCTTTTTTGACATGGTACGGAAAGTGGCAGAGCAGGTTCATATCGAGATCCCTACGCCTAGTGAGTTAGAACTGGCAGAAGAAAGTGCCGGTGATCCTGCTGCACTTTTAGCTCATATGTTGCAGAAAAGTGGGAAAAAAGAAGATCTAGGCATGGTGCTCAACTTGAAAAAAGTCATGACTGGTATGCAAGAGCAGAAGACAGCCTTGCCTGGTTCTAGTGATTATAAAGATCAACTGCTCCAGGTACTAAAGAATCAATTGAGAAAATGAATGCAATACGTAGAAAATGAGAATTAAGATTGGTTGTTGCCTGTTTGTATCAGATAACCAATAACCAACAACTAAGAAGGAGACACCATCATGAACGTACAATTTCAAGCAACTCAGCAGCAGGAAGAACGGATTCAGCAGTTGGCTCAAAAAGTAGACAACATGAAACAGGGACTTGCCTCTTATATGGATGAAAAGGACAAGGAGAAAATGGATCAGCTCACCCAGAGTATCCAAAAGAAATTAGAAAAATTCAGAACCGAAGACCGTAAGTTGACACTGGCTGTAGTAGGTCGTGTCAAAGCAGGGAAATCTTCCTTCCTGAATGAACTCATCTTCCAAGGGAAAGATATCTTACCCCATGCCTTTCGCCCCAAGACTGCCACTTTGACAAAAATTGAATATGATGCACATCCTCATATGACGATTACTTATTATCGTCCCGTTGAATGGGAACAATTGGAAAAACTGGCGAAGCAGGAAAGTAGCACTAGAAAAGATGTGAAAACGGCCAAAGAATTGGTGAATGATGTAAAAAATAGTGGACTAGATGTAAAGCCGTATTTGGCAAAGGGACAAGAAATCATCGATATGCCAGATGAAGCACAAATGGAATCGGTACTGGATACCTATGTGGGCGCCAATGGACAGCTGACTCCGATTGTTAAAAACGTCACTCTTTGTATTAATCGTCCAGAACTGGAAGGCTTATCCATCGTAGATACTCCAGGGACCAATGACCCTATCGTATCTCGTACCCAGGCGACAAAAGATTTTTTAGCAGAATGTGACGTAGTCTTTTACCTGACCGAGGCATCCCAGCTCTTAGATGGACAGGATATTGACCTGCTCCAGACCCAGCTTCCGGGACAAGGCGTAGGAGACATCCGCCTCATTGCCAGCAAATTTGATGAGGTCGTATTGGACGCATCGGTGGACGCATCGGAGGCTTATAACAGCTTGGAAGAAGCTATCCTTGCAGAAAAAGAAAAAATCCAGCGTAGAGTGGAAGGCGATTTTACTCGGTATGCGGAGGAATATACCCAAAGCGGGCGACCTGAACTGGGAAAACTTATGAATTCCTGTACACATCCTTTCTTCCTGTCATCCCTTATGCATCGTATGGCCCAGAAAACAAGAGAACAGTATACCCCACTAGAAGAAAACACATTTGAAAATTTGGACTATGCCAATGGGGATATGTCGCCTGAATTGGTCGCAAAATTAGGGGATATGACAGCCATTGAAAAAGAATTTCAAGACATCGCAGCTCATAAAGATGAAAAATTGGCTGCTAGCCTCCAGCAAACATTGCCTACTTTCCAAAGAAATCTTCAAACCGTCTTGGAAAACTTATTGAAAAAGGCCAGACAACATCGCTTAACCTTGGAAAGTCATGACCAGAAAGACATTCTAGTACAGAAACAAGCCATAGCGGATCAGATTTTGAAACTGAAAGGCCATGTAGGTGACCAGTTCAGCCAAGTCATGTGCGATATGGAAAGTGCCAAAGTGGCTCTGGTGGGGGAACTTCATAGCCTAGCTTCCAATCGAGATATGCTAGTCGAACGAAGTGGTACCGAAACCCACACGAAGACCCGCACCGTCAGTGATAGCCATTTGCTTAAGCCTTGGACTTGGTTTAGCAGCCATGAAGAAACCTACACCTACGATACCCATTACAAATACATCGCTACCAGCGATGCGCTAGAAAACTTGCGCAGCTATGGACATCAGATCCAGCAGACCACCGATCAGCGTATGGCAGATAGTATTGACTTGAAGGGCCTTAAGGGGCATTTGCTTCAGGCAATTGTGAACAACATGGATACGAGTTCCACCGATTTCAATCCCGACCAGCTTCGACTCATTGTGCAGGATACGCTGAATCAGATTGAGCTGCCGGTATTCCAAGTGTCTCTGGACAAATACATCAATGATATTACAGACCGTTTTTCTGGTGAAGTGCGGGACACTAATGATAGAGAACAACTGAAACAAGTCGTATCCCAGGTAGCTAGTGACTTGATTGGTGCCCTGAGCCAGCAGATTGCAGCTGAAGTGAAATCTTTCAAAGAAAAATTGGGACAGCTGCAGGAACAGTTTGTGGATATCCTTTTGAAAGACGTGAATGCCGAATTTGAAAACTTGGAAAAACAAGCTGCTGAAAAAGAAAAGAGTATCCAGCAACTGAAAGAGTATGAGGATCTGCTCACAAACTATGCCAAAGAATAGGAGAGTAAATATGGGATTTTTGTATGGATTATGTAATCAGTTTAGAAATGGGCCATCTGCTATAACACCATTGAAAAAAGAAGAAAAAATAGAAAATCATTTCATGAAAGGGAAGGGGGCACATACTTCTTATATCCAATTGTTACAGTTTGTTCTTCTTTTATTAAAACCTTATGCCAAGAATTATGAAGCAGGGAATCAATTTATTGAGTGTATTCATCGAAGTGTAGAAGAAGAAAATGACTTGGATGTACTGATGACCAAAGTTTTACAATGTGAAGAAGCAGATATGACACATTGGGCAAAGGAAGTACAGGCATATGGTGGGAATGGTATTTTAGCTTTGGATGTACTCATGTTATGGCAGAGAATGGAAGCAGGAGATGAAGGACTTGAAGCAGTCATCAATTTCTTTTCATTCCTGGACATGAAACAGGAAATCATCGAAGAAGCGGCAAAAGCGGTAAAACTCATTACTGAAAAAGATGAAGGCGGTGTTTTGCGGAGGTATTGGCAAATCTTGACGCCAAATGTCATCAAAGGGTATTTTTCTGACTGGAATCCAGATGAACAGATGCAGCTGGATGCAGCAGTATCGCTTTTCATTCATGACCAAGTGACGGATGCCTATCCCCTGTTTAAGAAATTAGCGACACGAGGAAATCGTCGGGCCATGTATTTCATGGGAGAATATTATCGCTTTGGTTGGGCGGGACTTCCAGTCAATAAAAAATTGAGCTTCCATTATCATCACCTAGGGGCAGAAAAAGGAGATCTGCTCTGTCAATTAAATTTGGCTTATGAAGATGGAGCCAATCGAGAAAAAATATTGAAAGAGATTGTTCCCAAGATAATACCATTGGCTCAAGCGGGAGATATAGCAGCGGAATATGAATTGGGGTATGCGTTAGAAGCTGAATTTTGGTTGAAAAAGGCTATTAAAGATGGATATTGGAGAGCTGCTTATAAATATGACGATGATGAATATGAAGATGATGAGTATGAAGATGATGCTCAAAAGCAATCACAAATCATAGATTATTTAAAAACCGTTTATCGAATGCATGGAGATCATGCAGGAGAGGCGGCCAATCGAATTGGAATGATTTATAATGGGCAGAACAACTACGCAAAGCAAGTTGAGTGGTGGAAGAAAAGTGCCGAAGAAGGAAACGATTGGGGCATGTATAATTTGGCTGATTGCTATCTTGATGGAGAGGGAGTACAGGAAGACCAGGAACAAGCGATAGCTTGGTTCCAAAAGGCCTATGAGCTTCATGGAGATGCTGCTGGAGATGCCGCTAATGAAATTGGACTGATTTATAATGGGCAGAACAACTACGTAAAGCAAGTTGAGTGGTATAAGAAAAGTGCCGAAGAAGGATACGATTGGGGCATGTATAATTTGGCTGGTTGCTATCGTGATGGAGCGGGAGTACAGGAAGATCAGGAACAAGCGATAGCTTGGTTCCAAAAGGCCTATGAGCTTCATGGAGATGCAGAAGAGGATGCAAGAAAATGTTTGAATAACCTTACTTAAAGTGCGCTCATTGGAGGTACTATCATGTCTAAATTACAAGATATAGAAAAAGAACTGCAACAGATGGGAGATCATTTCCAACGGTTGCAGAATAGCGTGGCGCAGCTAGCCAAGGAGCAGGCACAGACGAAAAAAGGCCAGACTGGAGAAAACAAGGAAGCCTTCTTTGCCAGTGCGGAGAGAAAAGGAGCAGCCTATCCTTTGGAGGGACATGTGATGGGACAGGTTGACCCGAAGGCCAAAGAAGCCTATGTATCCCTCTTGCTTTTCACTTGGTCTTTGTTGCAGCCAGAGGCGAAAGCAGCGGATGATGGCTTGGTAACGGTGGCACGGATTCGGGAGTCGCTCCATGTGGATACACCGCTGTACCATCTCTTCTGTCATATGAAAGAAACAGCTGGCACCGAATTGGAAATGTGGTTTCAAAAGGTGGACCAGTCTGGCGGAAAGAGTGCGTATCTGCTGGATACTCTCGTCCTATGTCAGGAAATGAAAGCTGAAAACGACAGTGCCTATGGGAAACTAAGTCAGCTATACTTGTTTATGGGCTGCAAAGAATCTATGTTGAAAGAAGCAGCCGAAGCGGTCCAATTGATTCAGGAGAGAAATCGGTATAAATATCTATCATGCGAGAATCACACATGGAAATCCTTTGAGGGGAGAACCGGGGAATGTTACTTGAACTTGGTAGGCAATTTGAATACACCAGGACAGGTAGCACCTGCTAGCTATTATGCCCTATGGCCGGAGCAGGCTGAAAATGCAACAGGTGATTTTAAATATGCTCCCAAAGTGATGCTGAAAATCGAAGTAGCAGAAGGGGCCAGAGTGGAGAAAGGGCAGACGCTCTTCACTATATATGGAGCAAAGGAAGATACAGATAGAGGCTTTTTATCTGGGACGCATACGGTTACATATTGTGGGACTTCGGATTGGGGCTATATTTTTCTGTGGAAGCATAATAGGCGTATTTTTGGCGTCTCTTCGAGCGGCGTTCCGAGCGGCCTTTCGAGCGCCATTTATAGTGTGATTCGGGAGGCTTGGTGCTTGCAGAATGCGCAGAATGCGCAGAATGGAAGAGAGTGGGCTGATGGTGCCAACATAAGGGAAGAACAAGAACGGTTAGAAAAATGCATACTGAATCGCTATGAGCCTTTTTCCGTAAAAGCGGACCGGGATGGTATCGTGCATTGGCAATCTTGTGTAAATAAAAGGCCATTTTGGTGTATTGAACAGATTGATTATGGTGGGATAGAGTGGCAATCAGCCTATTGGAATGATGCACAAAAACCGGTTATTGGACGGTATAGAGGTTGGATGGATGATATGAGAGAGAAAGGAATAACCGCCATAAATCTACAGCCTGGAGATGTGTTTGTTTCTTCTGACTTTATGACACCTGCCACAATAGGAAAGATGCCCATTTGCACAGTGGAAAAATGAAAACACTAAACGAGTTTACAGGCCAAGGATAGATTTATCGAGCAGTGCCCCCTTTAACTGATGTTGTTTGTGCAAGATGACTCTATAGGGGAGGTCGGAACTTTGTGAATTGTAATAAACATGTTGTTGAGTATTCAGCTTAGGACAGGTACTCAGCAACATGTTTTTGATGACTTCATATAATTTCAAGAAATATTTTCCATACCCATTCTTTGTCCATTCTCATTGGTATACTGGAAGAAAAGCTGATGTATAGACAGCTGAAAATGTATTTCCTAAGGAGGAGAATATCATGAGCACCCCAAAAAATAGTATGTCAATATCTTTAACGGGAGATGAAAAATTAAACACCGCGGTATCTCTCTTTGTACGAGACCATGTTACGGAGGCTTATCCGCTATTTCAGGAATTGGCAAAGGCAGGAAATCCCAGAGCTTTATATTTCTTGGGGGAATATTATCGTAAAGGATGGGCTGGCCTACCGGTGGATGAAAATTTGGGCTTTCAATATCATCATGAAGGAGCAGAAAAAGGAGAAGTGCTGTGTCAGCTGAATTTGGCTTATGAGGAAGAAAATATTCAGGAAGATATAGTTCAGGCTGTCATTCCTAAGGTATTTCCTTTGGCACAGGCCGGAGATGTGGTGGCACAGCATGAACTGGGTGATGCTTTGACCAATTTGGAGCATCTCAACGATGTTTCTTTGTGTCATTTGAATGTAGCTAAAGAGGCAGAGTATTGGCTTGAAAAAGCTGCGAAAGCTGGGTATTGGCGGGCAATGGATGATTTGGCAAATTCGTATTGGGGTGAGCGAAATATTGAAAAAAATCTGAATAAAGCCGTTCAGTGGAATAAGGTTCTGGCCCAAATGCAAGGGGATCATGTATCGGATGCTGTAGAAAGTCTTGGGCTGCTTTATGAGGCGCTGGGAGATTATGATAAAAAATTCCAGCAGAGTGCTAAGTGGGCAGCAGAAGGATATGGCTGGCCTATGTATTATGTAGCTGAGTGCTATCAGGATGGAAAAGGTGTCACTGAAAATCAAGATAAGGCCATAGAATGGTACCAGAAAGCCTATGAATGTCATGGAGAAGTGGCTGGACCTGCTGCTTTTGTTTTAGGATGCATGTATGGTAACCAAGGGAATATGGAGAAGGCTTTTGCTTGGTATAGTAAAGGGGCTGCAGAGGGATTAGATTGGTGTATGTGTTCTTTGGCTAATTGCTATCGCGATGGAGAAGGTGTATCTCAAGACTTAGAAAAAGCAATGGAATGGTATCAGAAGACTTATGACTGTCATGGAACAGTAGCGGGAGATGCTGCTAATCAGATTGGCCGATTGTACTATTTGGATGGGAATTATGAAGAGGCTTTTGGATGGCAGTGTAAAGGTGTCGAAGAGGGTTGCATGGATGCTATGTACAATTTGGCTGGCTTGTATCGAGATGGCGAGGGAGTCGGCAAAGATTATGATAAAGCCATCGAATGGTATGAAAAGGTATATCGTTTACAAGGGGAAATGGCAGGCTTGGCAGCTAATATGATTGGTATGATATATTGCGACGAGCAAGATGATGCGGAAAAAGCCTTTGATTGGGCCCTAAAAGGAGCAGAAGAAGGTTTTGATGCGGCTATGTCCAATTTAGGTGGAATGTATCGGAGAGGACATGGAGTCAAGAAAAATTTAGATAAAGCCATAGAATGGTATCAAAAGGCCTATGAACTTCATGGAGATGATGCGGGATTTGCAGCCTATCAGTTGGCAGGAATTTATTCTGACGAAGAAAATGTTGTAAAAAAGTGGGAATGGACGGAGAAGAGTGCCCAGGAAGGGTACGATGAAGCTATGTTGGATATTGGTTTGCGCTATGATGGGGATGATGAATTATCTGAGGATTTGGATCAAGCTATGGAATGGTACCAGAAGGCTTATGCACAGCATGGAAGCGTGGCAGGAGATGCAGCAATACTCATTGCTATGATCTATGAAAGAAAAGACCAGGAGGAAAAGGCTTTTGAATGGTATAGCAAAGGGGCCGAAGAAGGAAATGAAAATGCGATGTATTTCTTGGCTCAGTCTTATGAATATGGCGCAGGCGTTCAGGCAAATCGTGAAAAAGCTATCGAATGGTATCAGAAGGTGGTTGATTGCCATGGTGATGAAGAAGAGGAGGCCAAAGAGCATTTACAGGCCCTGCTGAAAGAAATAGAAGAAGGGGAACAATAGGAAAACTTGTCTTGTGAGAATATATTTTGACCGCAGTTTCTATAGCCGTAGGTTGTGTTTGTAGATGGAATGTTGGTTGTTAGCACCTCGCGGCTAACAACCAACATTTTTTATTTCAATAAAACTATGCAAAGAAATATTTCCCATACCCATTCTTTGTCCAACTTTCTGGATATACTAGAAGAAAAGCTGATGACAAGGCAGCTGAAAAGTATTTTATAAGGAGGAGATAAGATGAGTGACAATGGAAACAATTTTCCTGAAATTCCATTTGGAAATAGGGATGACGCGAATGTGATGGCGAGTCAAGCGTTACAACAGTGGGCAGAACGGTATTATGCCAAGCTGGTGGAAGAGAAACAGGCAGAGGAAGAGCCATCCATGTTGGATCAATTATTAGACAAGGTGGGAGAGTATGTGGATCAGAAAATAGAGAATCTGCCAGTAGAGGAGCAGGAAGCTGCTGAGATGAAATTGATAGCGACAGCGGATGCGCTGGTGGATACTATAGATACAGCCTATACGGTGACGGAAAAGGCTTGTGATTCTATCATTGATTCCTTGGATGAATTGGAAAGATGGATTGACAAGTGGTAATTGGTTGTTAGGTGCAAACAATGAACAATAGTATATGCATCGGTGTATACTGCATACTAGGGAAACTCTGATGAAATCTGATTCTGTGATTTATTCAGCGTTTCCCCAGTGATGTCTAATCGGAGGTGGTGATTTCTTTGAAAAAACGATGGCTTGCTGACGGTATACTGGCGAGCTCTGTGGTTCTTACCTTAGGGGCAGCTCCGTTTCAGGGGGAGAGCCCGTGGCTCGGAGGGTTGTTTCATATGTCTTTTGCGGCGGCGGTAGGAGGTTTTGCCGATTGGTTCGGCGTGACTTCTTTATTTCGCAGGCCCCTTGGCATTTCCTGGCGAACGGATTTGATCGCGAAGAATCGGGAAATGATTGTATCCATCGCGAAAGATATGGTAGTGAATGAGCTTCTGACCAGGGGGCGGCTATCGG
>ULKX01018834.1_pt1 | contig 12969 bp, 7 predicted proteins | sample 1951271 | NCBI WGS metagenome assembly ULKX01 (sample SAMEA4835512, study PRJEB28245) | human gut metagenome | biome: gut microbiome; material: fecal sample | place: Denmark | collected 2008 | reverse complement strand
CGACCTAACAGCATATTCTATGTGCTTGACATCAGTTCAGTAACATCTATATCCTTTATCAACCGTTGGACTTCGACTTCTTGTTCTTGTGTCATTAAAACCTCCTTTTGTCTATAGTTAATGTTCTATGTTCTTGACAAAACTACAATTTTTTACTCAAAATGAATTGATCTGAGCAAAAAATTGTAGTTAAACTTTGCTAAAGTAACAATCTGTAAGCAAATTATTCGTATATCAGCGTTTGATGAGCCATCTTTTATTCTATATCCTTATATTCCGATTTTGCATCAAAACAAGGACACCATTTCTTCCACCTTTTCGGATTGCTCCCCCAGATGTCTCTGTGTCCCATGATGGTTGCGTGAGGGTATTGGCGATGCAGCTCTTTAATCAATGACCTTAGAGCTATCTTCTGAGCCTCCGTTCTATTGTCGATAGGCTTACCTTTGCTATCAATACCGCCCACATAAGCAACATTAATAGCAGTAGAATTGTAACCCTGCACACCGTTGCTAACCTTGCTGATGTCTAATAACTGATGTATAACACCATCTTCCGTTATCACCTTGTGATAGCCAGGATTTTTCCATCCTTTAGCCTTAAACTCTGCCAACAGTTCCTTGACTCCCCACTTCTGAGAAGAAGCGGTACAATGAACGAAAATTCTTTTTATCTGTCTCATAATAATGAATCTAAAATAAAGTAATTAATAATGCTTCCGAGGATAATGATAATTGAATATCTTACCACGTCCTCCCACTCAAACTTTGCCAAGTGGTAGTGCTTGTACTGGTATGTCTCTCTACCTACCATTATCGGCAAAGCAAGCAGACCTATCAATATACTTACCAGCAGCCAACAAGCAAGACCAATCCAGTCTCGCTTGTTGAGTTTAAATAAATTCTTCATAGTGCAAATATCCAGTAAGTCAAATATACGTCTAAGAATGCCGCCAATTCTGCCCAGTAATATCCAACGGAATCCGGCTTTTTAGCAGCTGGAGGAAAATAGATGATCAGCACCGCAATAGCTAATAATAGAGTAGGAGCAAGATTGACACTCGAACACCATCCTACACATCCGATAGCCGCTGTGATAGCTGCTGATTTATGAATGATATGTTCCGCACTATTTAGATAATGGGGAACAAAACCAACAAACATCAACCCTGCGCATCCGAGGAACGCAAGGAACTGAATACCTTTACCCGAGTCGAGGAGAGAAACAAGCATAAGCAAGGCACTCGCAAACATGACGAGCGTGAACACCCATCCATAGTTTCGTTTGCGCTTATCGCCAATTACCTCACTACCAGCACAGTTCTGTAGCTGGTAATACACGTCGCTAACCATCGCAGGAACGCCAAAGCGCATCGCTGCGAGTAGAAGAAATCCTCCAAGCATGAGAAACGAAATAATACTTAATACATACATAATCTTTTCATTTTAATTAGTTACACACCAATACCATTTTATCGACATCAATAAGATGGTCTTACACACTCATCTCAAGCATCTTCGGATAGCCTGCCTTATAGTCGTAAGTCTCCACTTTCTCGATGCTCTTCAACTCACTGACTGCTGCCTTATGACTTGCGGTCACGTTGAAGCACTCCAGGGCGTACATTTCGAGGGCTGATAGTAACTGAATAGCCTTGTCGCAGTCCACCACCAGTTTGATACCTCCAAGCCAGAGGGTGGTCGTTTCCTGACCTGCTGCCTTAGCAATGGTGGTAGAGTTCATTAGTCCTACTCGTGTTGCCTTGTCAAGCCAAACAAGCAGTCCGTTCAATATAAATCCGTTCACCTTATCAGAGGTGTCGTAGGCTGCAATCTCGGCTATCTTATCAGACTTTGCCTGTTTTAATTGCATAGCTTTGATTTTAGTAAGAAACTCACTGAATGATGCCTTAATCTCATCTTCATTAAAGGTTGATGAAGGAACTGTACATTCATAACACTCATAGGTATTCTGTTCACTATTGAACGTAGTACCTATATGATAGACAATAATATTGCCTAAATTATATTTTTGTTTGTATTGACTTTCTGGAATAGAAGTCTTTATAAAATTTACTTTTTGCATAAATACTTATTTAAAGAAATTAACATGCGAAGAATGGCAGCACGATGTATGAATTTGACATGGAATAGTCATCAGCTCTCAGATTTTTTAACGTCCATGCCAAACCTACAGATTTCTGTGTTGAAGTCCATAGCTGATTTGAAAGATTCTTGGATAAAGCTGTTGCTATTTCCTCATTATACAGTTTCGTTACTACCTCTTCTAGATAATTAAAATTGCCCGCTAAACTAACAAATTGTCCTACTGAACCTATAGCTCCATGTAAATTCTCGCCTGAAAGAGTAAGCATCTGATTGTATGCGTAATCAAAGGCAGGAATATTCAGACTTCTCTCTTGAGCTTCTTGTCGTATCAAAAATGACGACATCGCTCCGTTATAGTAATTTGGGTCTTTTGGGTTATTACCATTAGTGGCTATAGAGTTGAATTTTATACTCTGAGTACAATAACTCTTTTTTGGAACTTGTTTTATATTCTTGATGTCACTTGTTCGAATAGCGAATGTTCCCTTGTTTGTATAAAGGTTAATATCAGCTATCTTTATAGCCACCGCATCGTCTTGTGCCTTTCCTGCGGAAGTCCATTCGTCTATGGTATATTCTCCCTTATTTGCATCAAGAACAAAGATACCTGTCTTGTACTGATACAGATTATAAGTGATAGCCCTCTCAGGTAAAGAAGCCTTGTAGGTACGAGTATATCTATAGAAATTGACATAATACCCATCAGTATCTTCTACCTTAACAGAGTATTCTTTTCCGAATGGAACAAATGCTGTTACATGTCCATTACTATCAGTGTTTGTCACACTATCATTTCCATCATAAGTGATAGTTACAGGAATACCTTCCCAAGCAGAGCCTACACCATCCGTATATTTTGTTACAGTAACTATTACTTTTTCACTCGATTCATCGTCGTATGGTTTATACTCTACACTGATTTCTCGAACCATTCCAGATGTAGCTGTATAAGATATAGGAGAAATAGGCTGTGCATTTCCATACTCGTTGAACTCAATTCTGTAAAGTGTGCCTCGCTCTACATTGAAAGTGACATGTCCGTTAGAATCTGTAGTATATGTTGTAGGCGTTTTTCCATTATTCAGATAAACATTTACTTTCATCCCTGCTACTTTAATACCCTCAACTAAAGATGTGATTGTAAGATTTACTGTTTCATCTGCATTAAGATTTATCTCATTTGTATTGCCTTCTCTATCTGTGACAGACAAAATGTAATTCTCCAACTTAGCATTGACAGTTTCAGCACCATTGATAGCAATCTCTGCATTTTTTAATATCTCCTGTGCTTTATTAGCAGCATCGGTAGCTGGCTTCTGTAGCTCCTTGATTTGTGCTTCTGTGAAGTCATCGTAAGTGAATGAATCACCCTTTGGTCCTTGAGGACCTTGTGGACCTTGAATTCCTTGTTCACCTTTCGCACCATCATTGCCTGGAAGTCCTCGCTCTCCACGTTCTCCCTGCAAACCTTGTATTCCTTGCAAACCTTGTTCTCCACGTTCTCCTTTCTCACCTTGGTCGCCCTTGGAACCATTGCGAACCTCAAAGGAGGTCGTGCCGTTTCCAGTGGTAATGGTTATGACATTTATTCCACCACTTTCAACAGACGTTGTTGTCTGCTCTATTTTCTTAATATTGTTCGCTTGCGCCTTATTGATGTTGGAGATGGCATCTGCTACCTGTTTGTTGCGTGTTAACTCGGCACTCTCTCGTTTAGTCTCTGCTGCCACACGGTTTTGTTCAGCATCAGTACGCTTCTGTTCAGCAATTACCCTCGCTTCTTCCTCCTTCTTTCTCGCTTCCTCGTTAGTATTGAGGGTATCGTTTGTTTCCTTGTTGTTTTTCAGAGCCTCGTTAGTTTTATTAATGAGGTCACTCAACTCCACGGAAGGAGGGAGGATAACCATAGCGGTATCCATCTCCACGCTATTGTCGCCCTCATCGGTCTCAACAAACTCGGTATCGGCATCGGCATTTTTTGCCACGATGGAAAACTGAGGGTATTCGTTGCTTCGCCAATCATTGCCGAAGATTTTGCCCCTTACCTCGATAGCATAAGTACCGAGGCTCATCTTGTCGCCCTCCACTTTTGCGAGGAGAACATTGTCCTCCTTTACATCAATCGTAAACGCAAGAGGGATGCGCCTGAACTGATTGCATACCTGCACCACCACATCGGTACAGGCTGGCAGAGGAAAAGCCTGTGGTTCTCCCTCTACCATCTTCATCACTGGTATCCGCAGCGTGAAGTCGTTACCTTTTACTATTTTTTTCATAAGCTTATGATATTTATTAAAATCATTATTTACTATTTATCCATTGTAACTGCCATGCGCCACTAACATAAACAAAGATATTAAACTGACCCGTCATTCCCGAGTAGAATTTATTGTTTCTGTCTTTTGTGTAACCGCCACAATATATCTTAACGTCATTAGAAGGAGGAATGATATATACCCTGCCATTAGAACCCTGTATGATTATCAGTGTCTGTCCATCAACAGGATTGACTGGAAGAGTTAACGTCATATCACTATTATTTGAGCAATAAACTACTCCGATGCCGTTTGGTATTTGCTGATCCTTATAAAACTCCGTTGAGTTTGGGGCAAACACTCCTCGTATAGCCGCATTAGCCTGTATTGCCGTGCGCTCTCCACTACTACCATCTGGTTTAACAACCTTGATGGCGAAAGCAGGGTCATCCGTCGTGGTTTTAACGGAATAAATGTAAGCTGCTGGATGGAAAGCTGAATAGTATTTCAATTCAGCTGGTAATTTGTTTCTGGTACACGATATTGTGTCACCCGAACACACATATCTCGCCGCCGCACCGACAAATAAATAATTCTTGCTTCCACCAGAAATGTTACCGTCATCCCATTCCGTGAATTGATGCCCAAGTCGCATATATTCATGATCATCAGGATTACCTTGCCTAACGAACATTGGCTTATACGTCAAGAAGCTACCCGCTCCGAATGCTTCCGTTTTACCATCTGGGAACTTGTAGCTACCACTGTATTTAATAGAATCACCATTGACAGTGTATTCGTCTCTCTCGTCTATCTCAGCCTTGTGTATCTCGAAAATTCCAAGTCGGCTATTACACGTTACATTCAGATTTTGCGCTTCCAGTTCCTGCGTTTTAATACCTTTCGCTACAACCTCTCCTGCATTAATGAATTGTGCATTGAGCTTTCCATTTTGAAACATGGCTGCTTCATCATAGCCATCAGAAGGATTTTCTTTCGGGGTTTTTACCTGTACTTTGTTTCCATAAAGCGTTACTTGGTCGCTCGTAATCTCTATACCAGCCTTCTTCAGACTCGCCTTGTCAACAAGGTCGCTCTTGCGCTCTGTCCATTCCGTCATGGTTGCGCCAATTTCGAGCTTAGGCTGGGTTACATAGACGGTGGAGGCAGAGGTACTATTGTTTCCTGTGTGACGGATTATCACTTCCTTAGGTGTCGCATAGCCATTCTTTGATCTCCAGTGTACCCAATATCTCGTCCATTGCCGAGACAGTATAAATACAACATTACCATCACTCCGAGAATCCCAAGTTCCACCATTACCTTCCGTGAATATATCGCACGAATTTTCTATATCACCGCTCCACATATAGCAAACTACTCTTGCATCATCCACATCTGCCTTGGCAACGAACGAGAAAATGTAATCATTTCCGTTGACGAGATACGTACTTCCGAAAATCCACCTCAACACTTCCTTGTAATCGAAAATAGTTGCGTTTGCTTTCATTAAGCTTTTAGCGCAAGCGGAATCCGTTCCATATCCATTCTGTATGACAGTATCATTAATAGTAATCAGCGTTCCACTCCTGTCGAGCGTCCTTGCGTTATCAAGCAAATTACCGCCCACATAGTCATAATCCTGTTCACTTAACGTCCATCCGTTATAATTTTCACCTTCCTCCAGCATAGGCTTGCAGATATAGCCGCCAACGAAAGAGGAACTCCTCGCCATTGCGAAGATATTTATCTCTACATACTCATACGAAGCATCAGGTGGAACAGAAACCTTAACGGTAAACAATTCCCACTTATCGGCTTCTGATGCAGAAAAAGTCGTGCTATAGCCTGTAGGACCAGAATATCCATCAGGACGAGAAGTGTCTATCTTGGAACCTTGGTATAGAACTTTCGTTGTAAAATAAATGTCATTTGGTGTATGCGTCTTGGCATAGAAAGAGAGAACATAGTTCTTCCCCTTCTGCAACTTGATGTTGCCTTGTGGCGAAATACCATGCCATCTAAAACCAGACAGGTAATAGCTGCCCGTTCCTGTCTGTTTAGTTCTACAATGGATGCAATTAACGCCATTAATGCCACTATTTTTCTCTATCTGTTCTAAAGGATAGCCATCATAATACCCACCGTTCATGTACACAAATCCGTCCCCATATTTTCGGCACGCACTTCCAATAAGCATATTTCTTCTGCCCACTGACTTTTCGCTCACGGAAAGTGAGATTTCCCTTGCCGTCTGCGTGATTCTTGATTCTGCGTCCGCTAAATCTTGTCCAAATTTTGTCGAAATCTCTGTAAACTTAGATTCGTACTGCTTGTTGTTGAACGCCACGACACCAGTAAACTTAGCTACGTTGACAGAAAAAGGAACTTGTGCAAAATAGACAACACTATCGTAAACAAATTGTGCGACCGCATAGCCTGATGTTGTAGAAACCTTCCCTTGATTTACCCCCTCAACAATTACGTCGTTCTTTACAATCCATCTTCCTTGAACAGAAACACTGATATACTCATTATCTTTATCCTTTTTTACCTCACACATGCAATTTGAACTCAAATCATCCCTCGATGACTCCTGATTGCAATCGTTAGTAACGTTTGTATTTCCTCTCATTACCTTAACTTTCGCAGTCTTCGTATCGTTAACAGGAACGGTTCCACTGTCATCTGTGTCAAAAACGAGCGGAGCATCCTCTACAAGGATAGAGATAGCATCATCTCCTGATGAATAATTACCAGTTGCTACCTTGTTACCATTCTTATCGAGAAGTTCAACCGTAAAAGATTTCGCTTTAGGGAATGCAGCAAAATCAATGTAATTATCCGATGTCTGTAGTCTGTCCGTAAGACCTTCTGCAAGAGTTCCATCTGTGTACGCTTTACAGCTCATGCCAAAGTCGATAATTGTACCAGTGGTACATGCCGTTCCTATGTATCGAGTAACACCCACATATAAACCTTGTGTTATACCATTACTACCCCTTGTAAGGGTAACCGTGTAAGACACAGCATCTTCTCCGTTCTCACCTGTCACCTTAAACGGCTCCGACCAAGATTCGATTTTGCTCTTTATCGTACCGTCAGCCTCACGAGTAAACACCTCCTTACCGTTCGATTGCCAAAGAGGTATGCCAGCCATGCTTTCTATGCGGAACAACCCATAATCACCGTTATAATCACCAGAACCATCCTTACTGTAGCAGATGTACACAGTGTGCGTTCCTGCGGTAGCTACGACATCTGTTATAGATAACTCTACGCCGTTTCCACTTACCGCACGAGACGCACCTTTATAACCTGGTTTTGGCGGAACAACGCTTGCATCAATCTCTGACAAAAAGATGTAATCATACCTTGGCTCACTAAAAGACTTAATTACAAACTTAACAGCCTGGTTTGCTTGCGTAGTGAACGTCACTAAGCACCAGCTTGTAGAGTTATTTGCCGTGGTAGGAGATTTCTTCCACGTGTAGCTACCATCGTTATAATCCGTCCATGATGAGTCGCTATAGCTTACATTCTTTACGTCAGCCACTGAAGGTATTGCTAATGACCAGCCGTTATCCAAGTTATTTTTATCCGTCGATGTAGGAAGTGTAGGATTATCCTTAGAACGGACATAAGCAGGAACAATACCATTACCGCTTAATCCGTCCTCTCCCTTGTCACCCTTCTCACCTTTACCTCCAGAAAGGACTTTTTTCCAGTAAGACGAACCATCAGAAGGTTCTTCTTCTTCCACGCTAACCCCAGAATTAGCGACACATACCCACACGGCATTGTTGTGATTCACTTGGTCGTTCTTATGGTAAGTATTTGTGCTTACCCAATCGCCTCGATAATTGATGATATTGATAGTACTGCCATCATCAGAAATCCACTCGAAACGAGAAGAATTGATTTTCGTTCCACCTTTAGGTGAAGTCTCAAATACCGACAGAGATACCTCTTTATCACTACCATTCACGCTTTTCGTAAAAGTATGCTTATATTCTGTAATATTAGCATAACAAGCGATACGAGGAGCATATTCGCCCGTCATCTCTAAGATAATCACGTTCTGTCTGTCTGTCTTGTCATACTCACCGTGTTCATTACGATGTCTGTTACCGTCAAGCACAATAGTATCACCAACCGAAGGAATGCCTCTCGTCTCCAAAGGTGCAGGGTTAGAGCCATTGTAACCTACGCCAAACTCATCGTCGTAGCCATCAATGTCATCACAATGCTTACCTATCACAATCCAAGCAAACGCCTGTCCATTGTACAGTTCTACCTGTACTTCTCTCGTCTGCTCGTTGCCATCCTCATCAAGGTAAGTTTCCGTCTTTGTGCCATATATCTTTTCGTTCTGCGTAGATACACCACCATCAGGGATAGTGCGCCAATAGCTCTTATTGCTTGCGTTCTGGTATGTTCCTCCAGACACAATCTCACCCATCGTCTGACAGCGTGCCTGGTCGCCCTCCTGCCAGTCGTTCATCATAGCAGTAGTACCATCGTCGGCTAAGAGATAGCATTTCCAGCCAACACATTCCGCATCATCCTCAGCTGTTTTGATCCAAGATGTCACACCACCATCAGATACCGATTGCTTGACAGGCACAACTTTTATAAGCTTGCTTCCTGCTCCCGACAGATAGATGTTACCTCCCGAATAAGATAACTTTCGCACCTCTAATTCGTGGAATATAGCTTTACCCCAAATGGTGAGGTTGGTGAAAAACGCATGATACTTGCCGTTCTTCTCCTTTTCGACAGAGAAGCCCTGTTCAGCCGCATTGTCGTAATCGAGAGACTTTATGGCACGAAAAAACGCCTCGCCAAGCTCCGTAATCTTAGCGCTGTTGCCGAACTTAGCTCCCATCGCCAAATCTGCAAGAGCCTTTGCGACAAGACCTTTAATAAAGGTTATCTTGCCATTTGCGGTGTCATCGGTAAACTTGAAAAGGTATCTCTTATCGACAGCCCTTGCGGAATAAACATTATATTCCGTAGGAGACGTTTTGTCATAGCTTTTAATGATATATATGGAGCTTCCACCAGAGCCTCCCCCGTTATTCAGATAACTTTGACCATTGTAAACGAGTTCTTCTATTTTCGATTCCATGGCGTTAAGTCTCGAATAGGATGGCTTTTCTCCAACATAGTATTTTGGAGAGTCAGACGGAATATCCAAATGCAGCTCATAGCCAATAATTCTTGACTGACGATAGGTAGATAAATAACCCTTATTATAGAGATTTACCCTATCCCCTAAATCACACAACAATCCTTTTCCTTTATTAAAGGAATAGACAGAATCGGCAACACAGGTATAAGTTGTAGGGTCTATTATAGACTTCTTTAAGTTCTTGATAGCATCCGTAAGAAGCTCGTTAGAAGCAGAAGAAACCAAAGTATTGCCCAATTTGGTAGAATCCCAATTATAGAGTACAAAAGTATCTCCATCTTTTGGATGCAAAGTTATATCCGGTAAAAAGCGTCCATAATCCTCATTAGCAATAATCTCAAAGACCTGCGACTTAGGATTTATCTGTTCCTTTCCATCTTTCAATATCGGATTTCCATCTTTGTCTTTAAGTATTTCTTCAACTCCGTCTGGATTAAACTCACATTCGAAGTCCATACCATTAAGAGAGCCACTTTGGAATACTATATGTAAGCTCTTACCACTAAGAATGTATGACTTTCTAAAAGCCATATCACCAGTCTTCTCGCCATCTTCTCCGATAATTGTAAGTGAACCCACACGATAGAATGTCCTTTTGATAAGGTCGCCTTCTTCAGGCGTACTTTCATCCTCTACATCTTTTTCGTATGATGCCACATTAGACGTTTTGATAAGATTTCTTGGATAAATATTATCATTTGTAGTTACTCCCTCAACATACTGGTCTTCACGGAGTCCACTAACTTGTATATATCCATTTTTCAGTTCAAAGCCATTCTCTGCTAGCAATTGCTTGTTCTTGTCAGAGCATTCTGCTGAATTAGGTAGCATAAGACGTTTTTCAACGACACCATCCTTTGTTATATCAGCATTGGCATCATTCTTATATCCACTAGGCAAATTTCTTGCAGCTCCGAAAGCATATACCCTATTTGCATAAGTTGACTGATTCTGTGAACTTGACATTGAAACAATATTGTCGTCAAGTTTGAAATCAACAATTGCATTCGTATTCTCGCAAGTACCAAAATGTAATATATTACCCTCAAACCACCATTCGCAATCAAACGTCTGAGCAATATTTGCAATAGCATCTAACATGTTAGAATTGGAATAGGTTATCAGCTTGGCTGCTTTCGCATCCACGCTTGCGTCTATGACATAAGTATAATCTGTTCCTTCTCCGATAAATTTAGGGTCGTAAAGATACGATTTGTCTAACTTTGCATAATAAGCTAGACTTTTCATTATCAACTCTACATGAGTACTAATTTTCGAAGTCAAAGAAAATGTTGCCTCTTGTGAACCTGTATTCGGACGATACTTCAGAATCTTATTCTTTAACTTACGATAATAGGCATCGAATTGGATTTCATAGGAATATCCAATAGTATCATTATCCTTGACCTTAGTTAAATCTATCAGTTCAAATCGTCCGTATGGTGTATCTATAAAATCACCAAGCAAGAAATATATCGGCTTAGAAAGCTTAAAGGAAAGCTTGCAATATTGAGACTGCATCAGTTCATAATGAAACAATGCATCTTGTGTAACAGGAACGGTACATCTTACTTGCACGTTCCCACTATCGTAGTACTTTATGTCGATTTCTTTGAAAGTTTCCATAATTATTTTATATTTTCAAATTCTTTTAAAGTGAATTTTTCTCTATCCGAATCCGTCAGCTCTCCTCTATCAGTTGGATTATATTCTACAAACTTCAAGCTCTTCTTTCCTATAGTGCCTCCCTTTCCTCTTGAATAAGTAGTTGATTTTCTCGCACAATACAAACGATAAATATCATCTTTTGATTTCGGAACCTGTATAGTAACAAATCCATTATCCATAAGGGTATCAAAGGCTTTTACCCTTTTATTGTAGTCAGTATGGTCTCTGCCAACAATAACAAACTCTAACGTAATGCTTCTTTCTGCTTTTTTAGGACGAATTGGAACAACCCTGGTTCCGTGCTCGGTTCTTACCTCATTGGTTATATAGCTTTTGTTGTCTGCGTCAGCTTCTAACGCATCCAAAAAGCCATTGCCCATCTTGACACGATAGGTAGTCCAAGCATCTTTCTCGTTTATGATAAGTTCGTTCGTGTTCATGCCAACAAAGTTAAAAACAAAATAAGGAATCGTATTACAATTTAAGCATAATGCTTTCACTTAAAAATTAAGTGCAAAAAGGACGCAAATCCAGACAGGAAATGCGCCCTTAAAAACAATAAGTAGTTAAAATTATGAAGTTGTGTTTTCGTTTCCCCTTACCTTTGCAGCTAAAGCCACTTTCTCTTCAGTACCCTTGCGTATCTTTTCAATTTCTTCTGCCGGAGCATCCGTAAGTGCCAACATCTGGACAGCAGTCTCTAGAGACAGAACACCCTGATTGTATAGTTCCGCAATAACTTTCCACTTATCTTTTTTATCATCCTCAAAAGGCTCTGCAAAATCGAATTCAACCTCCAATTTATCCAATTTGCTTCTCTTCTCAGGATATAGTTCCTTCATAACGGCAATAATCACATGCGACAACCTACCAACAAGCTCTTCATAGATTTCCATTCGGTTCGCTCGCTTGATATAACCCAATACCAACGCTCGCTTTATACCTACACTGGTAAGCGTGCTCATGGCTTTCATTAATTCCGATGACATATCCGGTGTGAATGTATCAAACAATATAGATTGAGCCAAGTCCTCTTTCTCTGCCTTGCGAATTTCCGAGTTCTGAGGAGGATTAATATATTCAAACCTAGAATTCTTTCCTGTCAATTGTATCAGCTTGCCTGGCTTGTTCCGCTTAGGGATTGATTGTATCACGTCAGCAGTTGCCGCAGCTATAGGGTCGGCAAAATAGTTATTCGCATCTCCTATCTTAGAGTCCAGCATCTCTTCACGTTCCATTCTTGGCTCTGCACCATCCCATGCTTTAGGTTGGCGAAAGTAGATGCCGTTAATCTTTCCGGTTGGATTAGGATACTTATACACTTTCCATCCAAAACCGCCACGCTCACAATGATAATTGAAGACTGATGTCAATATATCCCAACATTCGACAGTTCTTGACTCTCGTTTAAGAGAATAACCTATTGCAAAAGCAAGCATGTTTCCGTACTGGTCGAACAACTCTCTCATCTTATGTCCCTTGGAACGGGCAGCTACATACACGTCAACGTGCATATTTCCACCTTTTTGCGAAAAATTAAAAACAAGTCCACTTTCGGTTTCTGCTCCGGCAAGTCGTTTGCATTGACGTAGCTTGGTATTGAAGTATATATTCTTCAAGTATTTCTTATACAATTCAAAGGCATCATCGTCACCTTCTACTTTCTTCCACATAATGGGATTACCCAACAAGAAAAACAATTCTACCTCATTGATGTATCTTTGTCTTGTTCTTGCCAACTTCT